>Ga0163108_10000207_pt1 | contig 44840 bp, 32 predicted proteins | sample Fk1155metaG_FD_109644 | JGI IMG/M metagenome (GOLD analysis project Ga0163108, IMG submission 109644) | Marine microbial communities from the Central Pacific Ocean - Fk160115 155m metaG | ecosystem: Environmental > Aquatic > Marine > Oceanic > Photic zone | place: The Central Pacific Ocean...
AGGCGAAGGTCAGCCCCTTCTTGTTGGCGACCTGGATCTGCGAGATTCCATCGATGTTGTATTCGATCGGGTCCTCGATGGTGATGACGTTCTTCTCGTCGGAGTCGATCTCCGCCAGCCCGGCGTAGAGCGTGGTGGTCTTGCCGCTTCCGGTTGGTCCCGTGATCAGGATGATGCCGTGGGAATAATTGATATATTGGTGCATCAGCTCGAGGTCCTGGGAACCCAGGCCAATTTCATTGAGGGTGTAGAGCCTCGCCGTCTTGTCGAGAAGACGGAAAACGATGCGCTCTCCCTGGGATGTGGGTACCGACGAGATCCTGACATCAACCTCGCCATCGCCGACCTTGATGGTCGTACGTCCGTCCTGGGGGAGGCGCCGCTCGGCGATGTCCATCTTGCCCATGACCTTCACGCGGCTGACGATGGCGTCCTGGAACTTCTTGGGCACGGTCTTGGCATCGTAGAGGATTCCGTCGATGCGGTACCTCACCTGCATCCTGTCGTTGTAGGGCTGGAGGTGAATGTCGCTGGCACGAATCTTCAGCGCCTCGAAGAGGATCGTGTTCATCAGCTTGATGATCGGCGGCTTGTTGGCGATATCGAGGACGTCCTCGGATTCGTCGACCATCTTGGTCAGGCTGATCATGTCGTCTTCATCGATGCCCTCGAGTAACTCGTCAACATCGGTGGAGGAGGTCTGGTAGGCCTTGTTGACCAGCGCCGTGATCTCCGAGCGCGGCGCGAGCACGGGTCGAACCTGCACTCCGAGCATCGCTGCGAGGTCATCCATCGGGTGGAAGTCCAGCGGGTCGCAGGTGGCCACATCGCAGCCTTTTTCGTCAGCGCTGATGCAGACGAGGTTGTAGGCGCGAGCGAACTGCGCCGGTACCTTCTGGGTAAACGCCTTCGGAACCTCGATGCCCTCGAGCTCTTCTCTGTAGGGCAGCCGCAGGCTCCTGGAGAAGATGTCGAGAAGGGTCTCCTCCGTAAGATAGCCCTTGTTCTGGAGGACGCGGTCAATCGGTTGTCCGCTGTCCTTTTCGATTCCGCGGCACTCTTCGAGCTGTTTCTCGTCGATGAGACCTTCGGATATCAGGGTGTCTACCAGGCTGAGTTTCATGATCGTGAGCTCTGTTGTCGCTTTCTGTCGCGGTGGGACCTTTCCGGCGGTCCCTGGCGGTATCTTACAGTGGCGGCTGGGGGTTGTCCTTGGTTGTCCAGTGACAGTTCCTTCTGTTGTTCGTCGCCCTCCCGGCCGCCTTCAATTACTGCGTTCTCTCTATTTTCCCGGATCCAGCCTGAGAGGAAGGAACCAGGATTTGCCCTCCGGGTTGGCCCTGAGTCCGCGCTTCTTCCATGCATCGGGAATGACGCGCGGTCGAGCGGCCTGGGGTCTGCTGAAGTCGTTGCCGCGATCAGTCGACCTGGCCACCGGGGCGATGGGCTCCTCGAATGGAGATCCGTTCGCCCGGCTGTCTCCGCGCGGCGTCTCCAGGGGAAGCCCGGCTCCTTTGCCGGCGTCATTCCGGCTGCTGCGGAAGTTTCCCTGGGTACCTCCGGCCTGCCTTTTGGAGGGGGAGGGGGAGTTGGAGCGGCGGAAGATGGCCGGCTCGTCGCGGTTCGATTCAACCTTAGCCTTCGGCCCCGACGGGGGGAGCTCGAACTGTGATTTCAGGGGGTTTTCTTCAGAGTTCTTGTCAACCTTCTCGAGCGCCTGGTCGGTCAGGTTGGCGAGATCCCTGAAGTTCTCATCCGTGAGGATGTGGGCACGAAGAAAAATGTAGAGATTGGTGACGGAGCTGGAGTCGCCCTCGCTCCTGAACAGCTTGCCGAGGAAGGGGATGTCTCCAAGCAGGGGAATCTTATCGACGACCTTCGCCTTGTTCTCCCTGGTCAGTCCGCCGATCACATAGAGCCTGTCCCCGGCGATGGTGACAGAGGAGGTGATCGAGTTTGTTGTTTTGGGAGGGAGGGAGTTGCCGGTGGCTGCCGCGGCGAACTCAGAGACTTCCAGGCCGGCTTCGAGGAATACGGAATTTTCCGAGTTGATGGTGGGGAAGATGTCCAGGGTGATGCCGGCCTCCTCGCCCTGCTGCGATGTGGTGGTGGCGGTATTGACGGTCGACGAGTTCGTCACATAGCGGGTCTCTGTGATATTGATCGTACTCTGGACATTGTCATCGGCCAGGATGAAAGGAGTCGCCAGTACCTTCGAATCCGAATTGGCTTTCAGGAACTGTACGAGCATTGGGAATTTTCCCCGGTCCATGAGCGCCGCGACACCGCCGGCGGGGGGGTTGGTGAGGTCGAAGACCCGGTTGAAGTCCTCGGTATTGATTCCACTGAGTCCGAAGGACGATTCAAAAAGCAGCCGTGCGTCCCGATCGTCGGGATCGCCCGCCAGCAGCTCGATCGTATAGTTCAGTGAGCTTGATTGGGCGACCTGCACAAGCGCCGCCTCGAGAAATACCTGCCTGCGCTTGACGTCGATCTGTTCCAGGATATTGAGGATCTCAGCGTATTCCTCCGGTTCCGCCTGGACGATCAGCGCGTTGGTTTCTTCGTGGGGGACGATGAGCGTTGGCAGCAGCCCGGCTCCTCCTGCCTGGCCCGTCAGGCCGGTAGAGGAGCGTCCGGTGGTTCCTCCGAGAGCGCCCCGGCTCTGGGTGGTGGCCCTGCCCTGGGTCCGGGTCCGGCTTCTTGCCGAGGTTCCGAGTCCCCTGGTTCCGCTGCGGGTTCCGCCTGTAGAGCCGATGATGTCGGAGATGACGGGAGCCACGTCGATGGCCTTGAGATAGCGCATGCGGTAGATCTGGGTCTTGAGGCGCCTCAGATCAAACCGCGTGTCAAGCTCGCGCACCAGCATGTTGATGTCTTCGAGATCTTCCATCGTATAGGTTGTGATGATGATCTTCTGGGTGCGGGGGTCTGCGATGAGGCTCGTTTCGAAATCATTTGTTCCACCGCGGCTGATGCTGGAGACGCTCCTGCTGGCGCTCGAGCTGCTGGTGCGGACGGGCGCCTTGGCTGCGCCGCTGCTGCTGCGCGAGGCCCGGCTCTGCTGCAGGAAGCTCTCGATGATCGAGACGAGTTCCTGGGCATCGGCCTCCTTGGCCTCGATGATGTGTACGATCCGCTCAGGGTTCTTCTGCTCGACATCGATGATTTTGAGCAGCTTGACGATGTAGTCGAGCAGCCCGAATTTCGCCGTAACGATGATCGTCTGGGTCCCCTTGACCTCTGCGACGCTCAGCCCCGAGCCCCGCGAGGAGCCCTTGGCCTGGGTGCCGGTGGCCAGCGTGTTGAGTGAAAGGATCGCGTCAGCGGGGGCTACGTGGTCAAGCTGGAAGACCATCGTCGCCAGCTCGTCGGGATAGAGGCCGAGGTCGCCCTTGTCCAACTGCTCGTCCATCTTTGTGGCGCCGCTCTGTCCGACCTTGATGACGGGGTTTTCTTTGACTCCGCCCTGGGACTGGGCGCTCGCGGTTGATTTAACGATCAGGATCTCCTTCGCCTCGGCATCTTCGCCGTCGGGCTTGGCCAGCTTCCTGCGATGGATCTGGAATCCGTTGGCGTCGAGGATCGCCTTGACGATCTCGAAGTCGCCCCGGTAGATCGGAGCGGTGATGGTGATGGTTTGCCCCTGGCGGGCGGTCGCTCCAGCGGGGCCGCCGCTGAGAATGACCGTGAGCCCGGTGTAATCAGCCAGGAAGCGCAGGAAGTCCTCGACCGGAATCGGGCCTTCCTGGATATCGACGGGCTGCCCGAGATAGTTCTTGTTGGGCTTATATTTCTGCTCGGCGGTTTCACCTTCCTCAGCGGCGAGGGCTCCGCCTTCCGCTTCCGCCGCATCTCCTGCACCGGCGGGTTTTTCCTGCCCGGCTCCAGCTTCTGCCGCAGGGAGCGCCTTGATGGCGGGGGCCTTGATCACGGGAGCTTCAGCCTTTTCAGCCGGCTCATCCTGGGGCTTCTCGGCGGGCTTCTCGGCGGCGGGTTTATCCGCGGCCGGAGCTTCTTCTTCTTCTGCCTGGCCGGCGGCGGGAGCCTTCGGGGCCGCGGGAACCGCGGGCGCTTTTTCGGCCGGAGCTTTTTCGGCCGGCGCCTTTTCAGCCGGAGCCTTTTCGGCGGGCGCTTTTTCAGCCGGAACCTTTTCCTGCGGATTGGCTTCGGCCTGGGCTAGAAGAAGTCCGCCGCGCCGCAGCACGGTCTTCTCGCCTTCGGGTCCCCTGGCGATGCGCTTTCCTCTAAGATCCTGGAAGCGGCCGCTCTGCGCATACAGAGTGGAACTACCAATACAGAGAAAAAGCGTAGTCAAAAACAGATAGTTCAGTTGCCTGGCTTTCATAATTTCAGTGAATCCAGAGTAGTTATTGCGAGTCAGGGTATATGAGGAAGAAGAGGCAGATCCTTAATAAAAAGCAAGGGCCGTGCCAAGCCTCCAAAACCCCTGGACATATGTCCTAAGTTATATTTAATAAATACTTTAAAACTATTCCGCTGTAGCTGGAAAAGTGGCTTTATCGTGTAATTCCAAACCCAAAGTGTTTTGTAATCGAACACTCTGCTCCCGGGATCGAGATGATCTCAGGTGTACTTTCATCGGATTAAGTGTGGGTGGGTCTTTAAGTTAAGCGGGGAAAGTTGGACTCCAATCCGGAGGATTTCCCTAAGTTCAGTAAATACAGGGGCCGGAGAGGAGTTAACGGACCTTCCTGGGAGGCTTGTCGAGCTTTATCAGGAGGTCCTGGACCCTGGCCGAGTCTTTCTTATTGGCTCGGTAGAGGAGATGGTTGCCCCAGGGAGCTACGGTCAGGTGAATTCTACCGCTATCCTCTTCGGGGAATTCCCTGAGGAAGGCTTCTTTCAGCTTTTCCGCTCTCAGATGGCGAGCCTTGTAGGTATTGAGGTGCTGGCGCGAGGTTTGCGCCTCTTTGATGGACTTTTCAGCTTCCTTGATGACTTCCTGGAGCCAGTCTTTGCGTGGAGCCCAGAGGAAGATCTTGCCTGTCCTGGCGTTGGCGAGGGTAACGATTCTGGACGAGCCGGAATTGAGCTTCGCATTCAGCTTCGCGGCGGAATTCTGAACTGTTATCCAGACATGGTCGAATTCCCGGAGGCCGACTTTCAAGATCTCGTGAAAGCGGAGGTTTTCCGGTGTCCAGTCCTTCTGTTTTGAAGCGACCAGGAGCTTGCCGTGTCTCGGGTGGTCCCAGACGTGGAGATAGAACGACTGAGAGGCCAGCAACACGATCAGCTCGTCGAGCGTTACCGGCCTATGCCCCAGCTGCCGTGAGATCGTGATCTTTTCGTCATTCAGTTTGCGTTGCTCAACCTTGACCGGGAGGCCGCGCAGCTTGCCGGCAAGTCGGAGAATTCCGGGGGCTCGATAGGAGCCGGGCGCGGGGAGAACGATGGTTTGCGCGGGTTGCTCTGCCGGCGCTTTCGGGTCGTTGTCTGTTCCGGCGGCCAGCGTCGGCAGGTACGTCGATAAGGCCAGCATGAGCAGGCAATAACGAAGGGAGCATCGGGCTTCAGGCGTCATAATTTTTCAGCTTGGAGTAGAGCGTACAGCGTTCGATCCCGAGCAGTTCGGCAGCCTTCTTCTTGTTGCCCTCGGTATATTCCAGGACCTTGAGTACATGCTGGCGCTCAAGAGCCTGGAGGCTCATCGGCTCCCAATCAGCGGCACGGGCCAGGCCCGCGTTTTCAGGCAGGACGAGGTCATCGGGACGGATTTCCTTGCCTTCGCCGAGGACGAGGGCGCTCTCAATCACATTCCTTAGCTGGCGGACGTTGCCGGGCCAGCTGTAGCTCAGGAGCTTTTTCTCGGCTTTCTTTGTCATTTTCTTGGGCCGGCCTCCCGCGGGATTGTTGGCGATGAAGAAATCCACCAGGGGAAGAATGTCGTCTGTTCTTTGCCGCAGGGGAGGAATCAGCACGTTGAGGACGTTCAGCCGGTAGAAGAGATCTTCTCTGAACTCCTTCGCCTCGACAGCCTCCTGCAGGTTCCTGTTTGTCGCGGCGATGATCCTGACCTCTACCTCGACGGAAGAGGTTCCGCCAACCCTCTCGAAGCAGCGCTCCTCGAGCAGGCGCAGGAGCTTCGCCTGGCAGCTCAGTGTGAGTTCCCCGACCTCGTCGAGAAAGACCGTGCCGCCATCAGCCAGCTCAAAGCGTCCTTTCTTACGGGCTATTGCCCCGGTAAAGGCCCCCTTTTCATGACCAAAAAGCTCGCTCTCAACCAGGTTTTCAGGCAGGGCAGCACAGTTGAGGGCGATGAAGGGAGCGTTGCGCCGCTGGCTGCCATAGTGCAGGGCGGAGGCGACCAGCTCTTTGCCGGTTCCCGTTTCACCCTGGACCAGGACAGTCATAGGGGTTGGCGCCGCTCGCTGGATGAAATCGAGAACTTCCTGGAGCTCCTCCGATTCACCGATGATTTTCCGGTCATCGGAGATCGATCGCAGCAGGTTGCGGTTGGCCTCCAGCAGGAGCTCCTGTTCGGCGATGCGCTCAAGGTTGATGCCAAGGGGAGCGACCGCTCCGGCGAGAAGTTCCGCTGCCATGTCGTCAAAGGCTCCCGCGGTCTCGGCGCGTTCCAGGTAGACCACGCCGGCGATCCCTTTGGAACTGGATGCCCTGGCTGAGAGGATGAAAGCTGGGAGCTCGCTGGTCTCGGTCCTGGACAGAAGGGTCTTCCCCTCCTTCGCCGTGCGTTCGACGATTTCCATGTCCGCCCGCGGCGAGCCCTTCTCGCCGGGTGTCACGGCTCCGCTGGCCCGGGCGACCCACCGCCTCCCGGTTTTCTCCAGGAGCATTCCGCGCTCGGCTCCGGTTTCTCCAGCGATCCAGGCGAAGAACTCATCGAAGAGTTCCTGGGCTGAGCCGCTCGCGCCCAGGGCGGCCGAGAGCTTCAGCAGGTTTTCTTCGGGCGGGGCGTCGATCTCTTTGAGGATGGTCGAGGAGAAGGCCGTTCCCTCTACCTCCGGCGAATCATCTTCGAAGCGAAGCTCGGTGTCTCCCACCAGGAGCAGGTCGCCGTTACTCAGCCGGCAGGTCTCGACTGGATCATTGTTCAGGTAGGTCCTGTTGCGGCTGCCGAGATCGATAAGCCTCGAACCGGACAGCCTGGTTTCGATCTTGCAGTGCTCCCTGGAGATGGCCCTGTCGTTGAGCGGTATGTCTACCCCGGGATCCCGGCCGATGATGGTCTCCCTGGCGGAATCGTTGTCCAGGGGCTCGAGCTTGTATTCGGCGCCGAGGTCAGGTCCGTCGATAACGATCAATCTTGCCATGGCACCTCCTCCAGGCGCGATCCTGTCAGCGTTCCGGACAGCAGCAGCTTGCTGAAATCAATCGAGCAGGGCTTCCTGTAAAACGAGGTCCTGAGGACAACAGCTCCTCCGGCCCAGTCCCCGCCGGGCAGGCTGCAGTCCTGGGAATAGAGGATCTCGTTTTCGTTCAGCTCGACGACCTTGATCTTGAGCCAGGTGCTGCCGTCGCCCGGGATCATCTCGAGAAACACCTTGTAGGCGGCATCCCTGGAGTTCAGCGGAGGAATGGCCGGCAGCGGCAAATGGGGTAATACCGCGTCTCCATGCCTGAGAGCCTCGAGCGGCGCGGAGGTTTTTCTCGATGGGCTCAGCCTCAGGGTCAGGCTCCGCCTCCTGTTGTCGAGCGGGTCGACGATCGAGATCGCGATGTCGGCCCTCCCCTCCGGGCGATCGAAGCTCAGCTGCACCTCGTCGAGCCGGCTGAAGGGGTAGGAGAAGGCCAACGGCTCACGATAGTTCTCCAGCCGCAGTTTGCCGGTGTCCTTTCGCAGGATAGGCGGCTTGTCACCCGATGACGATGGCTTGAGGATGAACACGTCCCTCAGCGCCTGAGGCTTGTCGACCGGTACAGCGGAAAAGTCCAGATCGAGCGTCGACCCTCCTGTTGGCCGCGGCAGACACCAGCTTCCAAGGCGGTCTTCGATGGAGTGCACCATTCCCGTTCGGTAGCGGCGCAGCGCGTAGGATGTGGTCGTCGCGGTCAGCACGAGCAGAGCGAGAAACCCGGCCGCGAAGCCCAGCCAGCGCAGCGCGCCGCGCGAGCTCTTTCGGTTGAACCGGCCTGTCCCCGTTCCTGTGGCGGTGTGCGCCGGCTGCTTGCCGGCTTCCAGCAGCTGCAGGTCCTCTACCAGTTGGCCGTAGCTGTCGTAGCGGTCGGCAACATTTCGAGCCATCATCCGGCCGATGACGTCGATCAGGCTCTCGGGCAGGTCAGGGCAAAGCGCTCGTGGGTCATCGGGGTTGTCCTGCACGTGGGCGACAATGATCGAGACCTGTGATTTGCCTTCAAAGGGAGGCCGACCGGTTACCATATGGTAGAAGGTGGCCCCCAGGGCATAGATGTCGGAGCGATGATCGACAGGTTTTCCGCGCCCCTGTTCAGGTGAGATGTAGTGAGGGGTGCCGAGGACGATACCTTCCTCGGTCAGGGTGTTGTCCTTGGAGACCTCTTTCGACAGCCCGAAGTCGACAATCTTGACTGTACCATCGGGACGGGCGAGGAGGTTGGAGGGCTTGATGTCACGATGGATCAGTCCTCCATCGAGGGCCGCCTGGAGTCCCTGGGCCATCTGGCGGACAAAACGGATGGAGTCCTCGACGGGAATTCTTCCATCCTCGGCGAGGATCTCCTGTACCGATCGGCCCTCGACAAATTCCATGACGATATAAAGAGAGCCATCTTCAGCCGTGTCTATGGAGAAGATCTGGGCGATCGAGGGATGGGAGAGGCTTGCCAGGCTGCGGGCTTCGCGGCGAAAGCGGGCCTGGTAGTGTTCATCCTGGCCGTACTTGTCGTGGAGAACCTTGACCGCCACCTGGCGTCCGAGCTTCTTGTCCTTGCAGCGGTAGACCTTGCCCATTCCCCCCTTGCCGATGCGGGCCTCCACCTCGTAGGGGCCGACGGTTTTTCTCAATACCCTGGAGGTACGGGTTTCCTGGTCATCGGGTTGCCCGTCCTGCTTAGCCTGCTCAGAGAGAGAAGCCGTGCTTGAGCGTGTTTTTTTGGGGGGGAGGGTCTCATCCATAACTTTTTAATACAAAAGATCTTATGGAATTATTTCACAGGAATAGTGGTTGAATATCAAACACTATATAAAGTGTAACTTTTTATGGGCATCCTTCGTAAGAAAAACTCGCCCGGGGTCAGGTATTTTTAACCGGGTTATCCCGGCTCCCATTTGGCTTTCCATGATTGCTGTTACAATCATTCCATGAGCGAGCCTGCTTTTATTTCCGCTATCGTACCGACGTTGAATGAAGAGGCCTGCATCGAGTCCTGCCTGCGGCGATTGAGGCTTGCCGGGGCCGATGAGCTGATCGTGGTCGATGGAGGCAGCGACGACAGAACCCTTGAGCTGGCCCGGAGCGAAGCCGACAGGGTGCTGGTTGAGCCCGGCGGCGTCTTTCAGCAGATGAACCGTGGGGCCCGCGAGGCCGGGGGCGGAATTCTTGTTTTTCAGTACGCCGATGGCAGCCTGGGTGAAGGAGCCTGCTCCGAGATTCGCCGGACATTGGAAGATCCCGCGATCGCCGGAGGGGCTTTTCGGCTGCGTCTCGACCGTCCCGGTCTCTTCTATGGCGCGGTTTCCCTTTGCTCCGATTGGCGTAATCGTCTTGGTTTCGGCCCCTTTGGAGACCAGTCCATCTTTGTTCGGGCTGAGGTCTTTCAGAGGGAAGGGGGATTTCCGCAGGATGGGGTCCTGCCGGATCACGAGCTGGTGAGGATGCTTCATCGCGGCGGGGGCTTCAAGCTGCTGCGGGAGCCGGTCCTGGTGTCGGCTCGGCGATGGGAGCGCTGCGGAAAGTGGAGTACTCTTCTGCGGCACTGGTGGTACAGCGCCCTCTACCTTGGCGGACTGCGTCGAAGCCGCCAAGCCGTGATCCGCGGAACAGAGGTTCTTCGCAAGGTCCGCTAGCCTTCCTCCGGGCGGGGATTCAGTCCCGTTTATTTTTGCGCAGGAGACCGTAGACGATGCTGTCCTTGAGGGCAGCCCAGGATGCCTCGATGAGATTCTCACTCGCTCCGACCGTGCTCCACGAGGTCTCGTCTTCACGATCGGCGGCCTCGATCGTGACGCATACCTTCGCCTCGGCTCCGCCGCCGGCATCGATGACTCGCACCTTGTAGTCCTCGAGGATGATCGTATCGACCTCGGGATAGAAGCGCTGGATCGCCTTGCGCAGGGCCTCGTCGAGGGCGTCGATGGGGCCGACTCCCTCGCCCACAGCCAGGAACTCCTGGTCCTTGACCTTGATCTTGACGGTGGCCTCGTTGAAGGTTCCCCCGCTGCGGCGATGCTCTACGGAGGAACGGTAGCGGACCAGGTCAAAGAACTCGGTTTCTTCTCCCATGTGCCTGAGGATGATGAGCGTCGCGGAGGCCTCGGCTCCTTCGAAGACATAGCCCTTGTTTTCAAGCGACTTGATCTCCTCGACCGCCTTCCTGGCCGCATCGGGATGGGCCTCGAGATCAATTCCCTCGGCACCGGCAAGGTAGGACATATTTGATCTTCCCGAGAGCTCAGAGATCAGGATTCTCCGCGTATTTCCTACCTTTTCAGGGTCGATGTGCTCATAGGAATCAGCCACCTTCATCACGGAGTTGACGTGCACCCCGCCCTTGTGGGCGAAGGCCATCTGGCCGACAAAGGGATGGTTTTCGGGGAAGTTCAGGTTGCCGATAGAGTGGATGTACCTCGAGAGATGGGTGAGGTTGGTGAGCCCATCTGTATCGATGGACAGCTCGCGTTTCATCTTCAGCAGGAGGTTCGGGATGACGGTGGTCAGGTCGGTATTGCCGCAGCGCTCGCCCAGTCCGTTGAAGGTGCCCTGGATGTGGTTGGCGCCCTCTTCGACCGCCGTCAGGGTGTTGGCATCGGCCATACCTCCATCGTTGTGGGTGTGGATGCCGATCTCTGTGTCGCTGATCTTCTCCCGCGCGGCGCGCACGATCTTTGCGACCTCCGCGGGCAGGGAGCCGCCGTTGGTGTCGCAGAGTACGAGAGAGCTCGCGCCTCCCTCCCGGGCGGCGGCGAGGGTCTCCAGGGCGTACTCGGGATCCGCCTTGTAGCCATCGAAGAAGTGCTCAGCGTCGTAGACGACCTCGCGTTTTTCGGAGACCAGGTAGCTGACGGAGTCCCGGATGATTCTGAGGTTTTCTTCGGGGGTGGTTCTCAGAACTTCGGTAACGTGAAGATGCCAGGACTTGCCGAAGATCGTGACCACCGGCGTGCCGACCGCGAGGATCGCCTTCAGGTTGGCGTCATCTTCCGGGGCGCTGCCGGCCCGGCAGGTGCTGCCGAAGGCGGCGAGTTTCGAATGGCGTAAATCAAGGTCGGCGGCGGCCTTGAAGAAGTCGATATCCTTGGGATTGGAGCCGGGCCAGCCTCCCTCGATGTAGTCGATGGAGAACTCATCCAGCAGCCGCAGGATTTTCAACTTGTCCCGCCCTGAGAAGGAGACTCCTTCACCCTGGGTGCCGTCGCGTAAGGTCGTATCGTAGATTGTGATCATGGGTTAGGTTTCTCCGCGGAGCATTTCATTCGTCCGCTCAGGCCAGGCGTTATTCGTCCGCCTGCTCGCTGGAGCCGTTTTCGTCCTGTGATTTGTCGCCATGCCGGATGCGGTGATTCAGGGCGCGGTTGGCTCCCTTGATCATCGCGTGGACCGAGGCCAGGATGACGTCCTTGTCGACCGCGTCGCCGCGGAAGCGGTTCTCGGTCTTGTCCTTGAACTGGATGTTGGCGTGCGCCAGGGCGTTGGTCCCCCCGGTGATGGCCTTCAGGCCGTAGCCGCTGAGCTCGAGCTCGGGTCCGAAGTGCGAGCTCAGGATCTCCTGGATGGCGTGGGCGGAGGCATCCACCGGCCCGACCCCCGTGCCGGTCCCGATCACCTCATCTTCATTGATCTTGAGCTTGATGGTGGCACTGGCGGTAAAGCCGTTGCCGGTCATCACCGAGACCTCCTCGAGCAGCAGGACCTGCTCCTCGCTGGTCAGCTCGTTGAGCACCTCGTTGGCGAAGGCGACGACATCCTCTTCCTCGATGTTCTTCTCCCGGTCCGCGGCGTCCTTGACGCGAGCCCTGACATCGTGGAGCTGTTCCCGGTTCAGTTCGTAGCCCCGGCGCTCGAGGATCTTCTCGATGGCGTGTACTCCGGAGTGCTTGCCGATGACGAGCTGGGTTCCATGCCAGCCGACCTCCTTGGCGGACATGATCTCGTAGGTCCGGCGGTCGCTGATGACTCCATGCTGATGGATTCCCGCTTCGTGGGCGAAGGCGTTTTCGCCTACGATCGCCTTGTTTCTCTGTACCTCGATGCCCGTCAGGTTGGCGACCAGGCGGCTGGTGCTCCAGAGCTCCTCGGTCTTGATTCCGGTCTCTACCCCGTAGACGTCCTCACGCATCTTGAGCGCCATGACGATTTCTTCCAGGGAGGTGTTTCCCGCCCGCTCCCCGATGCCGTTGATGGTGCACTCGATCTGGTCGCAGCCGGCCTGCATGGCCGAGAGCGAGTTGGCGACAGCAACGCCCAGATCATTGTGGCAGTGGATGCTGAGCACGATGTTCTCGGTCGCCGGTACCTTCTCCTTCACGTAACGCACCCGGTCCCCTATCTCGCCCGGCATGGCGTAGCCGACTGTGTCGGGGATGTTGATCGTCGTGGCCCCGGCGTTCACCGCCGCCTCGATGACCTCGCACATGAAGTCCAGGTCGCTCCTCGATGCGTCCTCGGGCGAGAACTCTACATCATCGGTAAACTGGCACGCCCGCTCGACAGCGTCTACCGCCATGGCCAGCACCTCGTCTCTGCCCATCTTGAGCTTTTTGTCCATGTGGAGGTTGCTGGTGGCGATGAAGACATGGATGCGCGAGTTGGGGGCTTTCTCGAGCGCCTGGCCGGCGGCCTCGATATCCTCTTTCCTTGCCCTGGCGAGGCCGCAGATCGTGGGCCCATCGAGGCTCTCCGCGATGAGCTTGACGCTCTCGAAATCTCCAGGGCTCGAGATCGGGAAGCCGGCCTCGATGATATCCACTCCCAGCCGTTCGAGCTGACGGGCGATCACCAGCTTCTCTTCCACGTTCAGGCTCGCGCCCGGACTCTGTTCCCCGTCTCGCAGGGTGGTGTCGAAGATCTTTATTTTTCTCATGGTTTCAGGATTCCGGTTTTTCCGGTCCTTTGGAACTGCGCTATTGCACTCTCAGACGCTCAAAATTCAAAAAAAAACCCGCTCACCTTCAGAAGGCGGCGGGTGGTGAAATCGTATCTGGCGTTTTACGATCTACCCGCCTCGCTAATAAGCAGGATCAAAAGCAGAATACCGAGTAGGGCTGTCCGGCCGCAGTCAGCTTGCGAAACACTGGCGAAGCGATGCCCCGAAAGGCATTTTCGCGCACTCTTGCTGATGGTGTTTCTCGCGACCTGGAACATGATTCTCTCTGTCTCGCTCGTGTCGTAAAGTTAAACGCAGATCTTATTTGCATAAGCAGGCCGTGTCAAATTGTAAAGATCTTCGCCTTTTAGAGAAGGTTCTTCTCAATTGTATAAATCGCTCATCAGCTTGCTGAATTCGTCAAAGCCGAGTGTCAGCGAGTCTATTCCGGGATTTTCATTTCCGTTCTGGCGCATGTCAACCACCAACCCATGGGCTCCAAAAGCCCGGGAGGCGCTCGCCAGCGGCAGGACGAGTCCGCTGTTGTCGATGGCCCTGGACGGATCGATCAGCACCGGGAGGTGGGTCATCTGCCGGATGCTTGCCACCGTGCCGAGGTCGAGGGTGTTGCGGGAGTTCCGCTCGTCGATCCTTGTTCCGCGTTCGCAGAGTATGACCTGCTGATTTCCCTGTACGAGTACGCACTCGGCGGCCTCCAGGAACTCGTCATTGGTTGCCGACAGCCCCCTGCAGAGTACGATGGGACGGCCGGTCTTGCCGGCCTCCTCGAGGAGGCTGAAGTTCTGCATATTGCGCGGGCCGATTTTCAACAGGTCCGCCAGCTGGGCGGCCTGGGCTACATCCAGAACGGATTCGACCTCGGTCATCACCGGCAGGCCAAAATCCTTGCCGGCGGTGGTCAGCACATCGAGGAGATCGAAATTAATTCGTCGTGTTTTGAAGGGCGAGTCGCTTGCTTCGAGGCAGCTGCCGTGCAGCACCATCGCCCCGCATTCGCTCACCTGGCGGGCGTGGGCTCCGATCTGGTCCATCGACGAGATACAGTCGGGGCCGGCGAAGACGACGTATTCAGAACCGCCGAGCTCCGTCTCGCCGAGCCTGAGAATGGTACCTTCAGGCTTGATGGCGAGATCCGTCAGGTTCCTGCCTTCGCCATTGCCGCTGGCGGCCGGGGCTGTGCCCTCTCCAGGAGCGGGCGCCGGCGCAGCTTCTTCTTCAACGTCTGTTTTCTCGGGGACCCTGGAGCGGGTCGAGGGCCTGGTCTTGTCGTGACGTTCGCGCGGGTAGGTTCCGAGGATTCTCAGGTAATTTGTCGCGCCGCTCAGCCGGACGAGAGCCTCCTGGATCTTCGGGTCGCTCGCATTGCCCTCGAAATCCAGGTAGAAGATGTAGGTGAAGGGCGAGCCCTGCATGGGCCTCGACTCGAGCTTCGTCAGGTTGATCTTGTGTTCATCCAGGATGGCCAGCGCCTTGAGCAGGGCGCCCTCATGATGCCCGGTCGAGAGAACGAGCGAGGTCTTACAGGGAACCCTGCTGTCGACCTGGCTGGGTCGCGGCGCGACGACGACGAAGCGAGTGAAATTCTCGCGCTGGTTGGCGAGATTTCGCTTCAGCACCTTCAGCCCGTAGATTCTTCCAGCCTCCTCGCTGGCGATGGCCGCCTGGGAGGGGTCAGCCTCCGCGCTGATTTTCTTGGCCGCCTCTGCGGTGTCCATGTAGGTCTCCTGGTCACAGCTCTTGAGCCTGGAGAGGAAGTCGGAGCATTGGGCAAGCGCCTGGTAATGCGAGTAGATGCGCCGAATTGTGGACAGCGGGGCCTTCTCGATGCCCAGCAGGCAATGCTGGACGGGGAAGACCTCTTCTCCCACGATGTTGAGCTTGGTAGCCAGCAGGAGGTCGTAGACCGCGTTGATGCTGCCGGCCGTGGTGTTTTCAATCGGCAGCATGGCGTAGTCTGCCTGGCCGGTTTCAACAGCGGCGACCACGTCGGCGAAGCTCTTGTAGCCTTCGAAGGAGCAATTGTCGAGCTGGCCGCGGAAGAATTTTTCGCCGGCCAGGAAGCTGTAGGCTCCCTCGACCCCCTGGTAGGCGATGCAGAGCATCTTCTCGGTGGAGGGGTTGAGGTTGTTCTGGAGGAAGGATTCCTGGGAGCGCACGGAGTCTTCGATGATCTCGTGGAAGACACGGGTCACAAAGTGGGCATCGAGGCCGAGCTTGCGGCCGGCCTTGATGAGTGTCTCCAGAACCTCGCCTTCCCTCGCGGGGTCGCGAAGGTCGAGTCCTCTTTCGAGCTTGTCCTCGATGACCTTCCGGCTGATGGTCCTTCTCTTCGCGAGCAGCTCGAGAAGGCTCTTATCGAGACTGTTGATGTCTTTTCGGCATTGGTCGAGATCCATCTTCAGACCTCCCTGATCCAATCGAAGGGATCTTCCCGGTCGCCGGTCTGGATGTCTCGAAGGACCTTCAACAGCTTGCCTCGAAGATCTTCCGTTTCGAGCTGCTTGACCTGGTCGTTGTAGACGAGCTCCCGAACGCTCAGCAGGGTCCAGGCCGTTCCGGTGCAGAACATTTCCACGCCATCCTCGATGACCTCCTGGATGGAGAGCGCCCGCTCCTCTACGTCAAGGTTGAGCAGTTCGCGCGCGATACGAAGCGTCGAGTCGCGGGTGATTCCCGGAAGGATCTGGCTGTCGAGGGGGGGCGTGACCAGCACGCCGGACCTCAGCAAGACGAAGGGGTTCGAGCCGCTGGTCTCGGTCAGGTACTTGAGATGGTGCGCGTCAAGGTAGAGAACGTCATCGAAGCCCTGGTCCTTCCATTGCTGCGCGACCCAGATGGCCCCGGCGTAGTTTCCCATCGACTTGGCGGAGCCCGTACCTCCGGGGGCTACACGGCCCTGCTCGAGCACCTTGAGGCGAACTCCCCGGGGGCTTCCCCCCCGGAAGTAGCTGCCTACCGGGCTGCAGAAAATATGCGTGGCGAATTGACTGCAGGGACCCAGGCCAAGCTGCGGCTCTACGGCATGTTGCATGGGACGCAGATAGAGTGATCCGTACTCCGGCGGAGGAACGAAGTGCTCATTGCGGCGCACCAGTTCAGCGCAGGACTCGACGAATTGTTCGGTCGGGAAAGGAGGCATCATCAGCCTCTCGGCGGAGTTCTGCATCCGCCGGCCGTTGGCATCCGGCCTGAAAAGCAGGATCTTCCCGCCGGTTGTTCTCTGGGCCTTCAGGCCTTCGAAAACTCCTACGCCATAAGACATTAGGGCCGCCGCGGGCGAGATCATGATGTCTTCGAAGGGTATGTAGGCTCCCTCGTCCCAGACAGGATCTCTCCCGGTGTTACCGAGGCTTCTGTACATGAAGTCGGTTTCAGTGAGGGAGAAGGTCAGGGTTTCCCAGTCAGGAATTGGCTTGTTGTTCTGTCCGGTCATGATTCCGGGGCATCTGCGGCAAAGGGTACGAAGGCGTCCGATAAGAAAAAACAAAGACCGATGATTATACGGCTTCATTTCAGTCTCTGGCAAGATAACCCAACCTTGCCTTGCGACCTGGAAGGTCCGGATAAGTCACGCTGGTGCCGATAAGAACAGATAATCGCCGCTCCTCGGTTTAAACCAGACCTTCTTTCCTTATTTCGGCCCGAGTCTTGTGTAACATTTGCACCGTATCTTGATTACCTTGGGCAGCAGGACTCGACTGGGCCCGGAACTTCCATGATTTCTATTGGCGGAACCCGATGAACAGCAACCGGTCAGGGACATCCTGGGGCTTCACAAGGCATGTCGCCTTCGAGATTCTCAAGACATTCTCCTTCTCGCTGCTCGTTCTCGAGCTGAGCTACTCCCTGTTCATCTCGATCATGGTGGCGGAGCGCTACAACCTCGATCTGCCCCTGGCCCTGCCAGTCATGTGGTATACCGCCGCGGGCCTGCTCAGCGACAGCCTGCCGCTGGCGCTGATGTTCGCCTCGAGCCTGGTGTTTGGGAGACTGGTCGCTGATCGTGAGATCATGGCGGCGAGGAGCTTCGGCATGTCGAACCGGAAGATCCTCCTGCCGGTCTTGATCCTCGGGGTCGCTTTCACGGCCTCGGGATATTTCATCAACGGGTATCTCGTCCCCCTGATGAAGCACAAGAGAAACAATGTGAGCAGCCTGCTCATCGACCAGTTCCGATCCCTGGGCAAGGGGCAGAACCGGGACTTCCGCTTTGGCAACCTCAACCTCTGGATCATGGAACACGAGGGGCGGAAGCTGAAGGGCGTCTTTGTCGGTCCCAGGGCGGACTCCGATTCCGATGAAATCCTGAGCCAGGAGAAGCTCGATGAGCTTGACCTCGTCTCTTACCCATACTGTATCTATGCCGGGGAGGGCACGATCCTCTTTCCTGAGGAGCTCAGGTTCAGGAGAGCCTCGGCCGAGGCCTCCCGTTCCCCGGGGGAGTCGGCTGAACCTCAGCCTCAATCCCTTGCGGGACAGATCATCATCGAATTGAGGAACGTGAGCATCTTCTATTCGAGCGAGCTCCATCCTGGCGGCTCGAGCTCGTTCTTCCAGCGCATGCATCTCGACCAGTGGACCATCACCTTCGATCCGGCCAGCAAGGCGAGGAGGGCGAAGAAGGGCAAGGAGCTCAACAATTGGGAGCTTGGCTCCCTGCTGGCGACGGTGCGATCCGGTTCCGCTGGCGAGGCCGGCGGGCGTTCGCCCAGGGAGGTTGGCCGGCTCGAGCTTGAATATCACGGCCGGTTCGCCCGCATGCTGAGCTGTGGTGTATTCGCTCTGATGGGGGGGCTGATCGCCCTCTATCTGAACTCCGGCAACAGGCTTCTGCCTTTCTTCGTGTCCTGCGCAATCGTCCCGACCGTTTTTTATTCAGGAACCGCCATCGGGCAGCTTGCCGGGGATAAGGGCTTTTACCCCTGGCTGTTTATCCAGGCGGGGAACGTCATTCTCTGCGCCGCCATGGCCTGGGGTCTGTGGCGTCTTGAAACGAAGGTAGACAGGTAGGGTGAGCATGTCCATTTTCCAGAAGATCAAGACGAATTGCCCGGAGCTGACCGGCAGGTTTTCGCCTACCCTTGATCTCTACATCCTGCGCATGTTCCTGGCGGTATACGCGGTCAACCTTTTCAGCTTCTGCCTGATCTTCGTATTGATCGACCTGGTCGAGAACCTCGATAACTTCAATCGCCAGACGGACTCCCCCGGCGAGCTCTTCCAGTTCGTGCTTCGCTATTACAGCATCAACCTGCCGATTGTTTTCTGCCAGGTACTCGGCCCCATCGTCTGTCTCACCTCCGGGATCTTTACCCTGACGCTGCTGCAGCGATCCAACGAGCTGATTCCCATCCTCGCGAACGGCCGCAGCTATCGAAGACTCTTCGTGCCGGTCCTCTTCGCCGCCTGCCTGGTCTCGGTGGGAACCTACCTGGTCCAGGACTATTGGCTGCCGGGCACCCGGGAGGCCTTCAGGGAGATGGCCAGCAAGCGCAAGGGGCGCCTTGAGAGCCGGGACCTGAAGTACGAGGACACCCAGAAGGGCATCCTGATTCTCATCAAACGCTACCTCATCAACGAGAAGCGGGCCGAGGGAGTTCTCGTTCTGCCGACCAATCCGGGGAAGGGGCCCGATTCCGTCATTTCCGCCAGGCAGATGGAATGGGTGCAGCCCAGCCAGGGACGGGGCTACTGGCTGATGAAGAGGGGTTGGATTTCTCTCTACGAGCCATTTGAATTCCAGGCGGGAAGCCAGAGGTCGCGCCTGGTGACGGTGCCCCAGCCGGAGGTCGAAGGGGGGGCGGATCGATTGTCGGAATCCTTTATCGAGCAGGCTCTCGAGACAGTGCTCTCGCCGGAGGACCTGGAGGTGCGCGAGGCGGAGGTGGCGCATATGAGGCTCGCCGATCTGAGACGGAAGATGAGAGACACCGACGACCGGAGCTGGAGAAGCAAGTACTACTCACGGCTGTTCCATCCGGCTCACAACGTTCTCCTGTTGCTGCTGGGGCTTCCGGTCATCGTCTATTTCGGAACCAGCAATGTCTTTCTTGGCGCTTTTCTCTCCGCCTGCCTGGGGACGGTCTATTTTGTCACCGGGGCTTTCTGTCAGCAGCTTGGGGCCCAGGGGATTCTTCCCGCGGCGATCGGCTCGGCGCTGGGTCCGCTTCTATTCTTCGCTCTTTCCGTGACCTGGTGGCGGGATCTCCGCAGCTAGGTCGGCTGGCGCTTGCGTTCTCGTCCAAGGTTGGTTATTACGGTCGTAGCGGTTTTTTCGCCAGCGCCGCGGCCCTGCCGCCGGCGATGCCCGGCCTTCCCTCTGGAGGGCTTGCGCTAAGTTGAATGAAGAGAGAGTGAAATTAGAGGAGAGAGCAGATGGATTCTTTCCAGGTGATTCTTGCACAGTGGACCGGAGGTGTCGGCATCGCCTCCGCCGATGGAGCCTTCTTGATCGCTCTCGCCGAGCTTTCTCTGAATTCTCTCGATTCAATCCTGGCGCCCATAATGAAAATATGGGGAGGGCTGCCCGGCCTTATCCAGGCGCTGGTCCTTGTTGTTCTTTCGATCGTCTGCGCGAAGTTCGCTGCCTGGATTCTCTCCAGCTACGTAAGCCGCCTCGTCGGTAAAACCGAGACAACCATCGATGACGAGCTCGTTGAGCTGATGCATCGCCCGGTCTTCCTGGTCGTTCTCTTCCTGGGGCTTGGAATGGCCGCGGAGCAAGCCGGTCTGCCTGAGAACGGACTCTGGGTCACCCAGGCGATCCTTAAGACCCTGGGAATCATCGTCCTCGTCCTGTTCGCGATACGGGCCTCTCGCCTCATCCTGGATGCCCTGAGCAGGAACCAGGATCGTTTTCATCTCATCCAGTCGCGAACGCTCCCGCTTTTCTACAACATCTCCCTGTTGGTCATCATCGGAGCGGCGGTTTATTTCCTTTTTCTCTCCTGGAAGATCGATCCCACCGCCTGGCTGGCCTCGGCGGGAATCATCGGCCTGGCGCTGAGCTTCGCGGCCAAGGACAGCCTTGCGAACCTGTTCGCGGGAGCCTTCATCCTGGCGGATGCTCCCTACAAGATCGGTGATTTTGTCGTGCTCGATAGCGGTGAGCGCGGCCGGGTAACCCATATCGGTCTGCGCAGCACCCGTATGCTGACCCGGGATGATGTGGAGATCACCATTCCCAACGCGGTGATGGGCAATTCGAAGATTACCAACGAGAGCGGAGGTCCCTACGAGAAGGAGCGCATCCGGGTAAAGGTAGGGGTGGCTTATGGTACCGATGTCGACCGGGTGGAAGAGCTGCTGATCGCCATAGCGGTCTCTCATCCGGAGATCATGAAGGAGCCTGAGCCGCGGGTGAGGTTCAGGGCCTTCGGAGATTCGAGCCTCGATTTTGAGCTCCTCGGCTGGATCCAGGAACCCGTGCTGCGCGGCAGGTTACGCCATCTGCTGTGCAAGGAGATCTATAAGGCCTTCGCGGAGGAGGGAATCGAGATTCCCTATCCGAAGCGGGATGTCTACCTGCACGGGGACGCCGGAAGCCCGGCGGGCGATTGAGACCGGCTGTTCTTATCAGGCCAGCGCCTCTCGCAGCGCCTCGACCAGGCTCTCGGTGCCGGGGCTCACGGCCTGTGCGGAGACCTCCAGGCCCTCGCTCCTGACCGCCGCGCTGGTGGTCGGTCCCAGTGAGACGATCTTGACCGAGGGGGACTCGAGCAGCTTCCTGCCCCTGGCCCCGCAGATTCCGAGAAAACCGCTGAGAGCCGAGGGGCTGGCGAAGGTGACAGCATCGGGCGGTTCATCCCGGTTGAGCGCCTCGAAGAGTACCTCGGCCCGGGCCGGGTCTTCCTCACGGGTTTCGTAGATGGGGACCGAGGTGACGCGGATTCCCGCTTCCCTCAGCGCCGCGCCCAGCTCAGGCCGGGCAATGTTCGAGCCAGGAAGGAGCGCCCGGCTGTCTTCGCCAAGCAGTTCCTTTTCGATGAGTTCGCGGGCGAATCCGGCTCCGGCCGAGGCTCCGGCCACCAGGGAAGGAACGATTCCCGCTTCCTTCAGGCGTTCACCTGTAGCGCTCCCGATCGCCGCCACGGTACAGTTGGAGAGCCAGGAAGCCGCCGGGAAGCCGGCCTCAGAGCAGAGCGCCTCAAAGGTGTCAGCGGCTACTCGGCTGGTGAAGATCACGTGGGTGAAGTCGTCCCTTCTTGCGATCGCCTCTTTCCAGGGGCCGGCATCTGCCGGCCTCGAAAAACGGATCGAGGGAACCCGGAAGACCTTCGCGCCGAGCTCCTCCAACCTGGAGCTGAGCTCCGCCGATCTGGCTTCGGGGCGGGTTACGACGATGGTCCGGTCCTGGAGGGCTTTTTTGTTCATTGCCCGCCGTTGTCCTGGTTTTCGATGAGGGCCGATCCGCCTCCTTCGAGGAGCTCATCAGCCAGTTCGGCTCCCAGCCGAGGTCCATCAATCGTGGAACCCTCTCGCTTCGCCCGCAGGCAGGTGGATCCATCCTCGCTGGCGAGAACTCCCTCGATCACGATGCTGGCACCCTCGATGCGTGCCAGGGCGCCTGCGGCGACCTGGCAGCCTCCGCGAAGCCGCCGCAGGAAGGAACGCTCAGCCAGGATCGTTTCATGGCTGGGCTGGTGATCCAGCGCGAGCAGTTGCTCACGGAAGCGGTCATCATCTTTTCTGCAGACGAGGGCGAGAGCTCCCTGTCCCACTGCGGGCAGGATGACGGAGGTGTCTACCAGCTCTGTGATGAGCTCCTCTTTGCCGAGCCGTTTCAGGCCGGCCTGGGCGAGGATTGTGCCTGCGAGTCCTTCCCGCGAGATTTTCTCCAGCCGCGTGTTGACGTTTCCGCGCAGGGGTACGACCTCGATGTCCGGACGCCAGGAGAGCAGCTGCGCCTTGCGGCGCGGACTTCCGGTGCCGACCCTGGAGCCTGGTTCGAGCTCGGAGAGGTTCTCTCCCGTCGCGCTGACAAAAGCATCGAGCGGACTCTCCCTGGTAGGTATCGAGATGATCTCGAGATCCGGATGATAATCCGATGGCAGGTCCTTGAGGCTGTGGATGGCTCCATCCAGTTCTCCAGTCAGCAGCGCTTCGTCGATCTCCCGGCTGAAGACGCCTGTGCCGATCAACGGGATTTCCTGCTCAGGGAAATTTTCGGCGCTGGTCTTGATGACCGCGATCTCGGGCTCGAGGGTGGCATCGGCTGACAGGAGGGCCTGTCGAACCCATTCAGCCTGCCAGAGAGCCAGGGGGCTGCCCCTGGTGCCGAGCCTGAAGGTTCGCGAACTCATTCTTGTCGATTCTCCATGAGGACGTGAGAAGATCATTACCGGGCTGGTAAGAACCGTTCCCGGTTCGCCGCGGCAGGCGTATCACAACCTGTTCTTACTTGGGCAGGAAGAGTTTTTTCAGGAACGCGGTCTCATCCTTGCTGAGCCCCTGCATATCGCGGATCGACTTCAGGCGTTCGATCGGGAAGTAAATCAGCTTGTTGACAAGGCTGCGCGTAAGCTTGTCGACCGCTTCGTGTTGCTCGGGCGGGAAGGTCTCCAGCGAGTTCTGCAGCTCGCCCCTGCGGATGATCTCGAAGCGCTCGATGAGATGGCGAATTACGGGGTCCACCTCGAGGTAGTTCAGCTGACTGTAGAATACGTCGATCTGTTTATTGACGATCTCTTCCGCTTTCGAGAACTGCTCGTTGCGGCTGGAGAGATTGCCCTGGATCACCCCGTTGAGGTCATCGATATTGAAGAGGTGAATATTTTCGAGCTCACCGCTTCGCGGTTCGATATCACGCGGCACTGCGAGGTCGATGATGACCAGCGGCCGCGAGCCCCTCTGTTCCTGGATCGCGCGCAGGGTCTCGGCGGTGATGATCGGCTCGACCGAGCTGGTCGAAGAGATGATGAGCTCAGCGGAGGCGATCGTGCCTGGGAGGTCGTCGCCAAGGGCGAGAACCCTGGCCTGCAGCTCGCCGGTCTCGGGCTTGATTTCTTCGAGCATCGCCTCTGCGGACTCGGTGGTCCGGTTGACCACCGTAAATTTTCGCAGGTCATGTTCGATGAAGGCCCGGGCCGTCAGGCTGGCGACCACCCCGGATCCGATGAGAAGAGCCTCTTTTCCTTCAAGTTCCCCCAGGACATCTGAGGCAAGCCGGAGGGCCGCCTGCCCGGGAGTGATGCACCCTTCGGATATCGAGGTGGAGGTCCGGACCTTCTTGCCGACCTTGAGCGCCTCGGGAAAGAGACGCCTGAACATTTTTCCACTGGCGCTGTTTTTTTCCGAGAGTGCGTACGCTTCCTTGAGCTGCCTGAGGATCTCTGTTTCTCCGATGATCATTGAGTCGAGCCCACCGGCCACCCGGAACAGGTGTTTGACGGCGTTTTCCTGCCGGTAGAGATAGAAATGATCATCGCCGCCGGAATTTACGTCGTCTTCGCCAAGGTAGAAGTTGGTCAATTGGCGGAAGGCATCGGCTTCCTCGTTGAGGTCCCTGGCCAGGCCGCTGGAGGCGGGAATGACGCTGTAAAACTCAGTGCGGTTGCAGGTCGAAAGGATGAGGTGTTCGGAGTCCGCTATCTCGGAGCTGATCCGTTCCAGGGCCTGCTCAGATTCTCCAGATGAGAGCGCCCACCGTTCCCTGATGCCCACAGGAGCTGTTTTATGATTCAGTCCGAATACAATGAGTTCCATCGGAGCTCGTTAGTGAAATCTGGATGTTGAGTATGCCTGTACCTCTGGGGCCTTGCGGATGGGTCCGAAGGGAAGAGGCAACCATTTAGCATAACAGGAAAAAAGCCGCATCCTGCCTTTGTTTTGACGGCACAGGCATAAAAACCGGCGGAAGCGGCCAAAGGAGTTCCGGCCCGGGGGCAGGTTTATCGGATGTATGGGCGGCGCGGTTTTCAGGTCCGGCCGCGGCCGGGGCGGGGCTCTCGGAATCTTCCTGGAGATTGATTTGATTCCAGGCAGTCGATTTTCTTGACCTGTCCAGTTAGAGAGACCATAAAGGCAGGTCATGCAGAAGTCTGAGGCGGAGGAAAACGTGATGGGTGAACATAAAACAGGGTCCTCCCGTTTCCTGGAGGCCGCGCGCTGTCGCAATAGCGGGCGGCCCCCGGTCTGGTTGATGCGACAGGCCGGACGCTACCTGCCTGAGTACCAGGCCATCAAGAAGAACCATTCCTTTGTCGAGATGTGCTCAGACCCGGAGCTGGCGTTTGAGGTTTCGATGCAGCCCTACCGGCTGTTCGGCCTTGATGCCGTGGTGGTCTTTTACGACATCCTCTTCCTGGCCGAGGCCATGGGAGCGCCGCTTGAATATAATCCCGGGCCAAGATTTCTCGAGCCCCTGCGGACAGCGCAAGCCATCTCCGCCCTGGAAGATCCCGACCCTGCCGGGCATACGGCGCCCGTCCTGGAGACCATCGCGCGGCTGCGGGCGGAGCTTCCTCCGGAGGTCGCCGTGCTCGGCTTCGCCGGGTCGCCGTTCACCATGGCCGCCTATCTCGTGGAGGGGAATTTCAGCCGAAGCGGGGAATGGATCAAGCGCCTGATGAACCAGGATCCGGAGCTGCTGCATGCCTTGCTGGCCTCCCTGGCAAAAGCTACCGGAAGCTATCTGCGCGCCCAGTTGGAAGCCGGAGCCGATGCCGTGCAGCTTTTTGATACCTGGGCGGGCCTGTTGAGCGGGGAAGACTATCGGCGCTTTGCGCTGCCGTACCAGGAGGCGGTCTTTGCCGCGATTGCCGATTCGGGAGCTCCGGCGATTCTCTATGTTAACGGAGCCTTCCATCTCCTCGATGAGATGTCATCGAGCGGCGCGGGGGTGCTCAGTGTTGACTGGCGGACCAGCCTGCGCGAAGCGCGCGGGAAGCTTGGGCCGGAGATCGGTCTCCAGGGGAACCTTGATCCATCGCTCCTGTTTGGAGCTGCGGAGAATGTTCGAATTAAGACGGATGAGATCCTGGATGAGATGTCAGGGGATCCGGGCTTTATCTTCAATCTCGGGCACGGGGTGCTGCCTGAGACCCCGGTAGAATCTGTCCGGGCCCTGGTGGAAACGGTGCAGGCGCGCGCTGGATAAACGAAATGGAAGGATGAACTGACGATGGATTCAAGCGTTGATATGTTCGAGCGGGCTCAGCGGGTGATTCCCGGCGGAGTAAATTCCCCGGTGAGGGCCTGCGACTCGGTGGGCGGGAAGCCGGTCTTCTTCAGGGAGGGCCGAGGCAGCCGCCTGGTCGACGTCGATGGCCGGGAGTACGTCGATGTGATGGGGTCCTGGGGACCGTTGATCCTCGGGCACGCGCATCCTGACGTTGTCTCGGCTGTATGCGACGCGGCCCGGGGCGGCACCAGCTTCGGAGCCTGTACCGCCGCCGAGGTGGAACTGGCGGAGCTGATCACCTCGCGTTTCAACTCGGTTGAGAAGGTGCGGCTGGTCAGCTCCGGGACCGAGGCGGCCATGTCGGCCCTGCGCCTGGCCCGCGGAGCCACCGGCAGAGACGAGGTTGTCAAGTTCGCCGGTTGCTACCACGGCCATGCCGATTCCTTTCTCATCCAGGCCGGCTCCGGGGCCCTCACCCTCGGGGTTCCCTCGAGTCCCGGGGTTCCCGCCGACCTGGCGAAGCTGACCCACCTGGCACGCTTCAATGATCTTGATAACGTACGGAAGATCTTTGAGGAGGCGGGAGCATCGATCGCCGCCCTGATTGTGGAGCCAGTCGCCGGAAACATGGGGGTGGTGCCGCCGGCTGAAGGCTTCCTGGCAGGCCTGCGGGAGATCTGCGATGAACATGCCGCCTTGCTCATCTTTGACGAGGTGATCACCGGCTTCCGGGTGAGCGCGGGAGGTGCCCAGGAGCGCTACGAGGTCGTCCCTGACCTGACGGTTATGGGTAAGGTCGTCGGCGGAGGATTGCCGGTGGGAGGCTTCGGCGGTCCAGCGAAGCTCATGGACCAGGTCGCTCCCGAGGGACCGGTCTACCAGGCGGGCACCCTGTCGGGGAATCCGCTGGCTACCGCGGCCGGACTGGCAACCTTGAGGGCGCTTGGCGAGGAAGGAATCTACGAAACCCTCGAGCGTTCAGGCGCCGCTCTTGCCGCCGGGTTGGAGGCAGCGATCGCATCTGCTGGAGTGACGGCGAGGGTTCAGCGGGTCGGTTCGATGATGACGCTCTTTTTCAACGAGTCGCCGGTAGCGAGCCTGGATTCCCTGGATGGTGTTCGTACGGATCTTTACGCCAGGTTTTACCAGGGCATGCTCGAGGCGGGAGTCACCCTGCCGCCGAGCCAGTACGAGGCGTTTTTTGTCTCAACGGCGCACAGCGAAGAGGATCTCGGCAAGATCTCGGCGGCCGCGGAGACCGTGCTCAGCTCTCTTGCCGGGGTCTGAAGCCTGGCTGGCGCCGCGGAGTTTGCTTCGGCCGGAGATTCTCAACTATAATCGTCGCTGTAGATTCACCTCCCGGGGGGTCCCAGCAATCCGGATGTCCCATTCGCCTGGAGAACAGACAGATGCTTGATCAACTTCAAAAAGCCGGCGGGAATCTCGCCGGTTCAATTCATCGAGGCCTCCTGACCGGTCTCCTTCTCGTCGTAGCGACCCAGCTTCCGGTTTTTTCCCAGGCTGAAGGAGGCAAGGATTCCACTCCAGGGCCGCAGGAGGAGACCTCCAGTCCAAAACCTTCCTATGGCCTGGTTGGCTGGGGGCAGCTCAAGCCCGTCAAGGGCAATGAAGGGTTCTACGATTTCTCCTGCACAGCCCGCGAAAAGGGCCGCTGGAAGAAGCAGAAGGTCTTCGTGAAGCTCTCCGATGGCCTGAAGGTGCTGGCCGACCGCAGGGTCAAGCTGACCGAGTTCAAGAAAGATGACAAGGCCTACGTGCTCGGAAAAAATCGTGAGGATACCAGTGTCAATCCCATGGGTCTGAGCTTTACGGACTACCGGATCATCGGGGTGCAGGCCGTGCTCAAGGGTAGCGGCATCAAGGTCAACAAGGACTACCGTGATCGCAGGGACAAGGCCGTTAGATGGCTTGATACGCAGGTCGAGACCAGCGACGGCCAGCTCAAGGTCACCTTCTTCGAGCAGAAGGGCTACCGGGTGGAGGCGGACAAGAGGACCCTGTTGATCAACCGCGCGCCGGCCGAGGCAGAGCTCATCACCTCCAACTCCAGGGGGATCTACGCCTTCGTGCTGGGAAAGAAGAGCGAGGAGCATCCCGATACCGGCAAGAAGTCGGATAAGAAGAAGTCGGTCTTCTCCACCAACAGGGTGATTGTCCTGGACCTCACCGCGCTCAAGCTTGGCCTTTACCAGAAGCTCTACAATTGAACCGGAGCCTGTCCCGGGCCGCGGCGTCAGCTGGACTGGAGAAAGTTTCCGAGGTGCTGGTTGATCTGGCCGGTCTCGAGGAGGAAAGCATCGTGCCCGTAGCGGCTCTCCATCAGCTGCAGGTCCACCTCCAGCCCTGCCTCGATGAGGGCCGCGTGAAGCTCCTTCATGTGGGGGATGGGGACAAGAAAGTCCGAGTCGATCGATAGCAGCAGGACCCTGGTTTCGCAGCCGCTGAAGGCTGCGGCTACGGAGTCGTGCCCGGCGGCGATGTCGAAGAGATCCATGGCCCTGGAGAAATACAGGTAGGTGTTGGGGTCGAAGCGGACCACGAATTTCTTTCCCTGGTGGTCGAGGTAAGACTGCACCTGGTAGAGACCCTCGAGGAAATGAGGCCTGGGATCTTTGACATCCCGTCCGAAGCGTTCGTTGAACTCTTCGGGGGAGCGGTAGGTGATCATGCCGATCTTTCGCGCCAGGGCGAGTCCCGCCTCCGGGAAGCTGTTCTCATCGTAGAGTCCACCGGCGTAGCGAGGGTCAGAGAGGATCGCATCGCGCTGGATGGAACGCAGGGCTATGGTGAAGCTTTCGCTCCTCGGCGGTGTCGCCAGGCAGATGGCGCGGTCGACCTGCCGGGGGTGGTCCTGCATCCAGTGCAGGATCAGCATTCCTCCCATGGACCCGCCTAACAGGGTGACGGGCTGGTCGATTCCGAGGCCATCGAGGAGCAGTCTCTGGGCCTCGACCATGTCCCTGAGGGTTACCTGGGGGAAGCCCGCGGCGTAGGGGGCTCCAGTGCCCGGGTCGAGGCTTGTCGGCCCGGTGGTTCCGTAGCAGCCTCCGACGATGTTGGCGCAGATCACGTGGTAACCACCCATGCGCAGCGGTGATTCCTCACCGTAGAGTTCTTCCCACCATCCAGCCTCCGGATTTTCCGCGGAGGAAAAGGCGTGGCTGGAACCGGAGAGCGCGTGCAGGATGACGACGACATTGTCGCCTTTGTCCGAGAGCTCCCCCCAGGTTTCGTAGGCGATCTCGAGCTCGGGCAGAATCTGTCCGTTCTCAAGGGGAAATTCTTTTTCCGAGCGCCATTTTTTTGCGGGAAGTGATTGTACTGCCATGATCCAGCAAAGAGTACCCAATGGGGCTTTACTTGTCAGCGAATCTCCCCGGGGAGCTTCATTTCTTTTACACGGAACTGTAAGGCATCGTGCTGGTCAGCTATACTGACACTGTCAATGGAGGATGAATGGCTGATCCTATTCAAGAAGAAGTTACCGGTTACAGGCAGTTCCAGGGAGGCTGGGTTCATGAGACCGCCCAGCTCGGCGAAGGCGTCGAGCTTTCTCCCGGCGCGGTTGTCGGGGCCTCCGTCACGGTGGGGGATGGGTGTCGGATTGGCGAGAACGCTGTGGTCAAGGGGCCCGCTGTTCTTGGCCGGGAGAACCTGATCTATCCCTGCGCGGTGATCGGCGGCGCTCCCCAGGATCTCAGCTACCAGGGCGAGTCTACCGGACTGCAGATCGGAGACCGGAATACCTTCCGCGAGGGTGTTACCATCAACCGGGGAGCTCCCAAGGGTGAGGGAGTCACCAGGATCGGCAATGACAACCTCTTGATGGCGGCCTGTCACGTGGGACACGATTGCTGCGTCGAGGACAACTGCGTCTTCGCCAATTCCGTGCTGCTGGCGGGGCATTGTCACGTGCAGTCAAACTGCACCATCGCGGGGAACTCGGCTGTGGGTCAGTTCAGCACCCTGGGGAGATTTTCTTTCATCGGGGGACTCGCGGGAGTGCGTAAGGATGCTGAGCCCTTCCTGAGGCACGATCGACGTTCTGATTCCATCAGCGCGACCCCTTTCTCTGTGAACACGGTGGGGGTGTCTCGCGGTGGTTTCAGCGAGGAGGCGATTTCCGCGCTGAAGAAAGCCTTCTCCATTCTCTTTCGTAAGGAGCGAGGTTCTCCTCTCGATGCCCGCTGCGCCCTGCTTGCCGAGAAGGGGCTGCTGACCGAAGAGGTAGAGGAATTGGTCGAGTTCATGCGTCGCAAGGCCGCCTCTCCTTCCGGCCGCCATCTCGACTTAAAGCGTCACTGAGCACTCGCCTCCGCACCGCTTGAGAGCAATGGATTGCTTGCGCGGGCCAGGCTGCCTCACTTGTTCTTGCCGCCTTGGCCTCCTCCGCGCCCCCGGCGACGTCTGCGGCGTCGGCGTCTTTTCGGGGCCCTGCCTGTCGAGTCCTCAGAATCGCCGTTTTGAGCCCTTTTTGCCTGCCGCTTGCGTTCATTTTTCTGGACGGTTCTGCTCCACTCCAGCAGCATTTCCGGCCGCTCTCCGGTCGATTCAACTTCGAGTTCAAGGCAGTCGAGAACATCGCGGGAATAGTTCTTGTCGAGTTTCTTCCCCGGCGTTCGGGCTCTTCTGAGCAGGTGATTGAAGGTGCTGAGGTTTCTCGCGATCTGCAGGATTCTCTCGGTGTCCCGCCTGGAGACCTGGATGGCTGCCGTGCTTTTCTGGAAGTTATTGCGCAGCTGCTTCATGGCCAGCGGAGAGATCCGCTGGTTCGCGTCCCAGAGTTCCTCCTCGGTAAAGAGGGTGGTATAGAGGAGCATGGAAAGGGAGATGGGCGAGGAGAACTCGCTGCCGCCGCGAACGCGGTCGTCGAGAGTTTTGATTCTGCGCCAGAAAGGATGAGCGCTTCCCGAGTCCAGCAATTGAGCGTAAAGGACAGGCAGCAGATCTCCCATGAGATGCGCCTGGAGGATGGCCTTGAAAAAAGGAGTGGCCGAGCCGCTGCGGAGATCCTTGAGCAACTCCTCGAGGAGACGGGAAGAATTGGCCTGCAGGATGTCTGAGTGATTTCGAATGATCGAGTCCATTGTCCGATCTTCAATTCTGAAGCCCGTCCGCGCCGCATGGCGCAGGGCTCTCAACATCCTGACGGGATCTTCGGCAAAGCTGAGGTCCGGCTCCGAGATCATGCGAACGATTTTCGACTTGAGGTCCTTGACCCCATCAACGTAGTCGAGAACGGAAAATGTTTTGAGGTCGTAGAAGAGGCCGTTGATAGTCAGGTCCCTGCGCCGGGCATCTTCCTGGGGAGTTCCATAGGCGTTGTCTCTGAGAATGATTCCGCTTTCGGAGCGGACAATCCCCTTGGTTGATTTCTCGGCCTTGGCCGCGCTCTGACGGAAGGTGGCGACCTCGATGACTTTTCCATCGTGGAAGTAGATATGACCGATTTTGAAACGCCGGCCAATGATCCTGCAATTACGAAAAACCTTCCTGAGTCTCGATGGCGTCGCATCTGTGGCGATGTCGTAATCCTTGGGGGTCTTGCCAATATAGAGATCTCTGACCGCGCCTCCGACCAGGTAGGCTTCATGGCCGTGCTTGTTCAGGCGATGCATGACCCTGATCGCATCCTTGTCGATATTCTTCCGGGAGATAGGATGCCCGGCGCGCGGGATGATCTTCTCATAGAGAGGAGCTCCTGCGCCGTCGGTGTTAGGACGTTTGTTTTTCAAGGCCACGATTAGATTCGCCGCCGCGGCGATCATCTTCCTTCGGTTTGTGAAGAGGGGGGGATGGTATCAGGGGCTTCCACTGAACTCAATCCCGTCCGATCTGGCAACGGCCAGCTTCTGCATTGGCTCAGGAACTATTTTTTCGCTCATAAGTAGAGTAAATCAGCCATCCCTCGCTGATGGGGAGAAAATGGATCCTTGACTGAACTACATCTTGTAGTAGTGTGACGTTTCTCGCGGATTATGTAGTGTTATTCGGGAGAATCTCCCACGAATGTTTTTCGTTCGGTGAGGTTGGCCGGTTGAAGGAGTTTCGGTTGGGCCGGTAATTCTACGGGCTCCCCAGTTACTCGGTTTTCAGGATCGGCTGGGAGATTTTGTTGCGAGTTTATCTCTGTGCGGGCCGCATCTGCCGGCCGCCGTCGGTCTTCTTCGAGGGTTGAGACACCCCCGGGCGCCGGCGCCACAACGGGATGCTCGGTAGGTTGGAGTTTTTTTTGGAGGGTGGCTTCTCGGGGCCGCAAGTTGGTCGGACCCCGATGCGAGGATGGTGTCGCTTTCGTGGTCGGTGCCGGTTTGCATGAGTCCCTTCCGTATTTAAGCGGAGGTGAAGAGGATCGAGTTAGCCTGTTAGGATACCGTCCTGGCGTGCAGGTAGGGTCAGCCATGAAGCGCGGACCCTGAAGATCGAGATGCGAAGAGGAAAAATCGTATCGCTCTCGGCAACCTGGACGTGGAGGCCGGTTCTTCTCCTGGTGGAGAGAAACGGGCTGGTGGTTCAGAGATAAGGAAGCTGGTGGTATTCAAGAATTCCCGATGGTTTTTCCAGCGGGAGGGTCGCTCAGTCTCTGGTGTTCTTCTCGAATGCCGAGGCCTGGCCCGGCGGCGCATTCTTTAAGAGATGGATCAGGGAATTGGAGAGGAAGCTTATGGGATTCGAAAGCCAGGAGGAGAGGATGACGCAGGAACAACCAGTGGAGTTGTCGGGTTCTTCCAGTGTGGCCGTGGCTGAAGGGGGCGAAGAAGTTGAGGGCAAGAAGATTATCGAGGTGGGGGGGAAGCGCTTCGTACTTGATCGGAAGAAGGCGGAGGAGGTTTTCGCCGCGAAGAAGGTGATCAATGGCATCGACACGATGACCTTCAACCTTCTGCCGCTCAAATACCAATGGGCCTACGATCTGTATCGGAATATGAAGGCCAACCACTGGGAGCCGGAAGATATTCCGATGAACAAGGATATCGAACAGTGGAGGAGCGCCGAGCAGCTCAGCGATTCCGACCGGTGGATTATCCGGATGGGAATCGGCTATTTTTCCGCGGCGGAGGGTATCGTCGGTGACAACATCCTTCACGTCATTCGGGAGATGGTGACGGCTCCCGAGCTGAAGCTCGTTCTTGGCCGCCACGCGCATGAGGAAAACATCCATGCCGATTCGCTGCTTTATATGATCAGCTCACTTGGAATCGATCCGCATGAGTGCGAGGCGATGTTCGTTGATGTCGAGAGTATTGTCGCGAAGAACGAGTTCGTGACGCGTATCTCCAAGGATCTGCGGCGGGATCTCGATATGACCAAGGTCGAGAACATCCAGGAACTGGCCAAGAACATGTTCGTTTTCGGTCAATGCATGGAGGGAACCCAGTTCTACGGTCTCTTCGGCATGATTCTTTCCCTGTGGCGTCAGAACAAGTTCCCCGGCATCGGCCAGATGTTCAGCTATACCCTCCGGGACGAATCCAACCATATCGAGCTTCTGAGGCAGTTGCTGATGCAACTTGTTGAGGAGAACCCGACGATCTGGACCAACGAGTTCAAGGACAGCCTGGTCGACCTGATGAGGAATGCGGTGGGCCTCGAAAAGCAGTTTATCGATGATTGCCTGCCGGTAGAGTCCGTTGGACTCAACCGGGAAGACTTCAAGACCTATATTGATTTCATCGCTGATCGTCGGCTGGAGGGAGTCGGACTCCCTCTTCTGAACGAGGGAGTGAAGAATCCCTTCCCCTGGCTTGCAGAGATGATGGACATCAAGAAAGAGCAGAACTTTTTTGAACAACGCGTGACGGAATACCAGAAGTCCTCAGCGTTGGTTAAGCCCCAGGATGATAGTGATCTGTGAGAAAGAGAAGCGCCTTGATTGAGTAGAGGCGAGAGGTGAGAGAACATGAGCTACAGAAATTCGTCACTGAAACAGGATATCCTGCTGAAGCACTACGTGGATGAGCCTGAGGACGCGAGGCCGGGGTTTAATTGGGGGGAGGCTCTGGATGAAGGAGAGCCTCTCGGTTCCAGGGGCGCCGTGCGCCTCTCTACTCCCCAGGGGGAGAGGGACCTGGTCTTCACCGAGGTGGCCGATGCGATCGGTAAGGCGCTTACCAGCCTGATCCTGGTGCAGAGTGAGACGGATAAGAGTGAGGCCAAGGTTTTCACTACTGAGAATCGCGAATTCGTGGCGAGGATTACTCGCGAGGTGGCCTCGCACCTGGAGAAGGTCTATGAGACCAGTTCGCCCGGCCGGTTGTCGCTGCAGGCGCTCAATCTCCAGATCGAGAAGGCCCTGGTTGAGAACAAGGCCTACGATGTAGCCAGGAGCTTTGTGTTTCATAACGCGGGCAATCTGACTGGCGAGCGTTCAGAGGTAGCTGAGCTGAGGGTGATCCGCCGCAATACCCAGGTTGTCCCCTGGAACCCGGACAAGATCGAAGTGGCGGTCCGCAAGGCCTTTCTCTCCCAGCAGATGGATTCATCTCCGGCCGTCGAGGTCGCGCAGGAGGTGACGACGACGATCCTCGCTACGGGCCAGTCTTTCATCCACATCGAAGAGGTGCAGGACATGGTGCAGGAGATCCTGATGAAGCAGGGTCATTACAAGGTGGCCGAGGCCTATATCCTCTACCGGGCCGAGCGCGCTCTCATGCGTCAGGACGAGCTGGATGAGATCACGGCGGTCTCGGGTGAAGCCGACGGCCAGACCTCGATGGTGGTCGTCACCCGCGAGGATGAGTCCACCTTCCTCTGGGATGGGGCGGACCTGGTGGCTCGTGTTCGTTTTGCCGCCATCGACCTGGATCTGTGCCTCAGCGAGGAGGAGATCATCTCCGAGCTGCGCCGGTCGATCTTCGACAAGATCACCTCCGAGAATCTGAAGACCACGGTCATTCTCAATGCAAAGGCTCTTATCGAGAAAGATGCGGACTTTGCGTGCTTTGCCGGACGCATTCTCTGCAGCTACATCTACGAAGAGGTGCTCGGCTGGGATGTCCGGGAGGATGGTATCGGCAGCCTGAAGGAAGCCCACCAGAGATACTTCTCGAAATATCTCGAAAAAGGGATCTCCATTGGGCGTCTGTCGCCGGAGCTGAGGAAATACGACATTGAGAAGCTGAGCAAGATTCTCGATCCCACGGCTGATTTGTATTTCGATTACCTGGGCATCCAGACGCTCTATGACCGCTACCTGCTGGTGGACAAGAGCGAGAATGGTTCCGGCTCTCGAATGGAGACTCCCCAGATCTTCTGGTTGCGGGTATCCATGGGACTCTGTCTGAATGAGGGAGAGCTCAAGGAAGACAAGGTGGCGGCCCTTTATGATTTGTATAAGAGTCGACGCTTTTGTTCATCCACTCCAACGCTCTTTAACTCAGGCACACTGCATTCCCAGTTGTCCTCCTGCTATCTCTATTGGGTCGATGATTCGATCGAGAGCATTATGCAGCGGGGGATTGCGGAGAACGCCTATCTCTCGAAGTGGGCCGGAGGGCTTGGCGGCAGCTGGACCTCGGTCAGGGGTACCGGCAGCCATATCGCCGGAACCAATGGAGAGAGCCAGGGAGTCATTCCATTCCTGAAACTCCACAATGATCAGCTCGTGGCCGTGAACCAGGGCGGGAAACGCAGGGGGTCGGGCTGCGCCTACCTCGAATGCTGGCACAACGATCTCCTGGAATTCCTCGAGTTGCGCAGGAATACCGGCGATGACCGTCGCCGTACCCACGATATGAATACGGCCAACTGGATTCCCGACCTCTTCATGAAGAGGATGGAATCGAGGGAGGATTGGACGCTCTTCCGTTCCAGCGAGACAGCGGATCTGCATGATCTTTACGGGAAAGCCTTCGAGGAGAGATATCTCGAGTACGAGGCTATGGCCGAGCGCGGCGAGTTGAATGGCGACAAGATGCCCGCCATCGAGGTCTGGAAAAAGATGCTCGAGATGCTCTTTGAAACAGGCCATCCGTGGATCACCTTCAAGGATGCCTGCAATCTCCGCAGTCCCCAGGACCACACCGGGGTTATCCACAGCTCGAATCTCTGTACCGAGATCACCCTCAATACCGGCAAGGACGAGACCGCTGTATGCAATCTCGGCTCGGTTGTTCTGGACAATCATCTTGATGCGAATGGCGAGCTGGATCACAAGAAGCTCAAGGAGACGATCGAGATCGCAGTTCGCGCCCTCGACAATGTCATTGACCTGAACTTCTACCCGACCGTTCCGGCGCAGACCTCGAATCTCCGGCATCGTCCGGTAGGTCTCGGCGTCATGGGGCTGCAGAACGCCCTGTACAATAAGGGCCTGGCCTTCGATTCTCCCGAAGCTATCGAGTTCAACGATGAGTTCATGGAGGCGATCGCCTACTACGCTTACGAGGCCTCCAGCGATATCGCTGCCGAGCGCGGCAGCTACTCTACCTACGATGGTTCAAAGTGGTCTCGTGGTATCCTGCCGCAGGACAGCCTGGAGCTTCTCGAGGAGGAGCGTGGTGTGCCGATCGATGTACCCAGGGGCAGCCGGATGGACTGGGAGAAGCTTCGTGAGAAGATCAGGCGCCAGGGAATGAGGAACAGCAATGTTCTCGCTATCGCGCCTACCGCTACGATCAGCAATATCATGGGTAGCTCTCCCTGCACCGAGCCGCATTACAGCCATCTCTTCGTCAAGAGCAACCTGTCAGGGGATTTTATCGTTCTGAACAAGCACCTGGTCCGTGACCTGAAGAAGGAAGGACTCTGGGGGCAGGAGATGATCGATAACCTGAAGTATTTCGATGGCGAGCTCAAAGACATGGAGGGTCTCCCCGACCGGATCAAGGATCTCTACAAGACGGCCTTCAATATTTCTTACGAGGCCTTTATCGCGGCCGCGGCCCGTCGCCAGAAATGGATTGACCAGTCGCAGTCTCTCAACCTGTTCCTTGCCGAGCCGGATATGAAGACAATGTCCCATATGTACCGGGCTGCCTGGCGCTCGGGACTCAAGACCACCTACTATCTTCGCACCATGGCCGCCAGCAATATCGAGAAGGCTACGGTGTCCGTGAAGAAGGAGGTGAATGACGCGGTGAAGGGGGAGTATACCGAGGAGGAAAAGAAAGCCTGTTCGATTGAGGCCATGCAGAACGGCGAAGAGTGCGAGGCCTGCCAGTAGGCCAGCCGGAAGGCCGAGGGCGCTTCTTCAGTCTTCCCGGCCCGCGCCCCTGTCGTGCAGTTCCTGCAACATTCCGAGGAGGCTCTCGGGGGTAAAGGCCCTGGGGTTGTTTCCAAGACGCTCAGCGTTGACGCCATCTGCTACCACCTGGATGTCTTCGAGGCTCCTGACACCGATCTTCTCCAGGGAAGCCGACTGGCCGGTTGACTCGATGATGGAATCAATGACTCGCCGGCCTTCTTCGATGCTGGCGGCCTGGAGCAACTCGAGGATCTCCTCGATTCGGGTCCGGACGTGTCCAGGCCCTCGCGGGTCGAGACAGTCTTCTTCAGCAAGGCCATAGTTGTAGGCCATGACGGCTCCCAGCGTAACGGAGACCGCGTGTCCGTGCGGAACCCCAAGGTTAGAGGTCATCGTATAGGAGAGGGCGTGAGAGGCCGTTGTTCTCGATATGTTGATGGCCTTGCCCGCGAGGTGGGCTGCCTCGGACATGCCGTCTCGAGCATTCCTGGTCGGTGAACGTGAGACTGCCTCAAGGTGTTCGAGAGCCAGGAGGATAGCTTTTTTCGCATGGGCCACCGATTCATCAGTGGAGAGAACCGCCCACATCGACTCAACCGCCTGGCAGAAGGCATCTAGGCCGCTGCAGGCGCTCCACAATGGCGGCAGCCCGTCGGTCAGGGCCGGATCGACCAGGCAGCAATATGGCAGGACTTTTTCGTGGGCGACGGAATACTTTTTCCCCTCGTAGTACGCTACGGCGAAGCAGGTCGTTTCGCTGCCCGAGCCGGCCGTCGTCGGGATGGCCACCAGTGGTATGACGGGCTCCGAGGGCTCCTCTTCGCCTTTCAGGTAGGCTTCGGGCGCGGCAGGCTGAAGGGCGAGGAAACTGACAAGCTTGCCGATGTCGATGGCGCTGCCCCCTCCAATCGCTACGATCAGGTCACAGGGTTCCTCCCTGAACAGGTCCAGGGCCGAGAGGATGTCGGGCCACTTGGGATTGGGGGTGAAGCCGTCAAAGGATCTTGTCCTCACCTTCGCGAGAGCCTGGTCTACCAGGGGATGGGCTCCGGAGGCTTCATAGGCGCCGGGACTTTTTACGAGGAAGACGGATTCGGCAGAGGTCTCGGTCAGTACCTCTTCAAGTCTGCCCAGGGCGCCTCGGCCGAGAAAACTTTTCTGCGATGAAGACACAATGCTCTTTTCCGTTAGCGGTTACTTGTTTGATGGACCGAGTAAACCGTATTGAGGTGATTCGTCAAGGAGGAAGTCTCTGCCGCCTCAGAGCCTTCCACTCACCACCAGGTGACGGTCCGTTGTAGCCCTGACTCGCAGGTCGAGTCCCGCCTCGCGGAGCTGCTCTCTCACCTCAGAGGGGGTGAAGGCGGCCAGCAGCGACTGGTAGAAGAGCTGCTTCAGCAGGGGCGGATCGCCGGCGGTATGGATGCGGGTGAGTTCCCTGGCCCTGGCCCTGCTTGGAGGCCTGCGAAGATCCTGTACCAGGACACTTCCGTTGCGGGAGGTGAGCCGTTTCACCTCTCTCCAGAAGGGGATTGGATCATGGAGGTGGTGCAGGAGGCTGTTGGAGAAGACGGTTGAGAAGCCTCGCCGGAGCTTTCCAAGGTTCTTCGCATCTGCTCGTAGAAGCCGGATTCGTTTTTCCATCCCCGCTTTTTTTATTCTCGCGCGGGCGAGCCGCAGCATGGATGGGCTGGCATCGACCGCGGTGATTTTCCAGCCGGGAGCGAGAGCGCAGAGACGGATGGGTATCTCTGCCGGCCCGGTTCCAAGGTCAAGGGCATGTCCCTTCTCGGTTTCAAGCCAACTGTAGATTCTTCGCGCGCAAGAGAGGTTGACCCGGCTGAAGTCGGCATCGTCGTATACGCGGGCCTCCTCGGTGTCGTCCATCACCTCGGGCTCCGGGATTCGTTCGATCTGTTTCCTCGGGCTCATGTCGCGGCCTTCGCTCAGCGGTTTCTCGCGGTTACCGCAAGGCTCTCGGATTGGAGGTTTCCCGCTTCGTCAACCAGGTGAAATCTTTCCCAGAGGTTGACGGTTGCGCAGACGTGTCTCGGCGCGATGAGGACAGGGTCTCCTACCTCCAGCGGACAGCTGCCATCGTGTTCGAGGACGGTATGTTCCTCGCTGGCCTTGACGAGCTTCAGGCCGGGTGTTGAAAAGAGGTGCACTGGGCCCTGGTCTATTCCCCAGCGCTTGTGTCCAAGGTCCAGGGTGATTCGCCGCGGGGTGGGGCGGTCCATCACCCTTGCGAGGATCAGGGCCGCAAGCTGGAATCTTCCCGGCATGAGCTCGTCGTAGCGGGTGTCCCAGTAGATGAAGGTGCCCGGTGAGACCTCGAGCTCGACCTCCAGTTCTTCATACGCCAGCAGGGCCTCGAGACAGTGGAGGAACCCGGGGGTGCCTCCGACCACCAGGCGGTTGATCTCCGCGCCATCTTTTCGGAGCCCGTTTACGACCAGGGCGACCTCTTCCATCGCCTTGCGGGCGCACTCTGTTCGTTCGCGGGGATCATCGGAGTGGTTGTGGCCATCGTAGGCATGAAGTCCCTCCAGGTGAAGCCGGGAGAGAGTTTCGTCAGCCTGGATCGCCGCCAGGAGAGAACGCGCCTGGGAGGCGGGGAGCCCCGTCCGATGGTCGCCTACATCAAGATCGATAAGATAGTGGAGCTCGACGTCTTCCCGCCTGGCCGCCGCGGCCAGGTAGCGGGCGTGTTCGATGGACGAGACCTGGGCGAGAATTTTTGACTGGTCGTTTCGGGCTGCGGCCGCGGCGATTCGCCCGGCAAGGTGCTCGAGTGGCGGGTAGGCTACCAGGATGTCTCGCACGCCCTCATCGAGAAGCAGGTCGAGCTCGTTGTGGGAGCACTTGAATTTCTCGATGCCCGCGGAGAGCTGCAGGCGGATGGCCCAGGCGGATTTGTGGGTCTTCACATGCGGCCTGAGGTGACCCATTCCAACTCGCGGGGACAAGGTCTCCAGCTCGCTCCTGATGATGGCGAGGTTGTTTTTCACGAGCTCCTCATAGACCACCAGGGCGGGACTGGGGGTGTCGGTGAACTGCTCGAGCCGGTAAAGCTCTCCGTCAAGGCGGCCAGGCTCATTCATCATGGTCGCAAAATAGCACTTCCAGCGGGCTCACGCGCAGGGAAAAGCAGCGTGAGGCGGCTTTCAGATAGGCTTCTTGTTTTCCTTGCCGGGCGGGAGCTTCTTTTCTCCCGGCGGGAGGGGCTCCGGGCTCTTGTCGCTTTTCGGTTTGCCTGGTGGCCCGGAGTTCAATCGCCTGTCCTTTCCCTGGATCTCCGCGGGCAATTTATCGAGAGCCTCCCAGGGCTCGTCCTTTGCGAGAACTTCCTTGCCCCTGCGAACGGAGAAGGTCTTTTTTCCGTTCGCATTGCGTACGGTTATGCTGAGGTCGCCATCGTTGACCGTTACCGATGAAATCGAGGAACTGTTCGAGCCCGGTCTTCCCAGTACTCGGGGAGGAAAGATCGAGCCTGCCCTCGCTGGATCCGCCGCCAGGGCCACCATGATTTTTTTCCGAACTCCTTTCTGGATCACCTCCAACTCGACCTCTTCACCGGGCCGGTAGGAGCTGAGGAGCTGCTTCAGGTTTGAGTTGGTCCTGTCCAGCTCCTCACCGAGGAGTGACTGGAGAGATTCAATTCGCAGGCCACCGGTGATGCCTCCCCTGATTCCGCCGAGCTGGAGATCTTCAAGTAGTTTCTCAGCGCTGGGAAGGCCTGATGTTCTCACTCCGTTTCGCTTGCCGCTCGAGGTGACCGCCTTGCCTCCGACCTTCAGGATGATGTCGTGTTTTCTGAGTCCGGAGTCATATGCTGGAGAGCCGGGCCGGACCCTGATGAGAAGCGCCCCCTCATTGCGAGCCAGCCGGAGGTGAACAGCCAGGCTGGGGGGGATCGCGTCTAGATTCACTCCCAGGTAGGCCTTTTTGTTGGCCGGGGGGCGGGCTTTTTGAGGAAGGTTTTTCGGAGGGGCTTTTTTGGCGGGGGCCTCCGTCGGCTTCACTTTGAAATCGAGGGTTTTTGGACCCCGGCGAATGACAAGCGCCAGGGTGTCCTCGTCGGCGCCGGATTTTCGGTTGCCAAGCGCCCTGCGGAGGTCCGCCGTGGACTTTACCGCCTGTCCGGCGGCCTTGATGATGATGTCGTGTTTTTTCAGGCCGGCCTGGGCGGCGGGGCTGCCCTCGACAACGGCGATGATCATCGCGCCGCCGTCGATCTCCAGGTGGGCGGCTACCGATGGAGGGATCTTTGCGGCGAGGCTGATTCCAAGGTAGGGAGTTCCCGCTGAGTTGGCGATATTCGCGAGCAGGAGCAATGAGATGATTACCACGCCTAGTTTAAATGATCGCCTTAACATTTCAGATCCTCCTTAGCTGGGTGGGTGTTCCGGGCAGCTTCCAACGGATTCAGCTGGCTCCATCTTCCGCTGAGTCCGTAGAGGCCGGATTCTCATCCAATTTCGGGATGGACGATCCACAGATATGGGCGGGGACGATTTTCTCGAATTCGTCCCGGGGAATCGAGGGGCCGCTACGTTCACAGCAGTTGTTGAAGCTATTGACGAGCATGGCCGCGATATCCTGGGGGCTGCGTCCTTCGATGTTGTGACGTTCTATGATGGTTTGAACCTTTCCACCCTCGAAGACGGCGATGCAGGGCGAGGACGGCGGATATTCAGACATATAGCCCCGCGCCTTCTCGGTTGCCTCCTTGTCCTGTCCGGCGAAGACGGTGGTTAACCGGTCGGGAATAACCTCGTTCTGCAGGGCGAGCATCACCCCGGGACGGGCATTCCCGGCCGCGCAGCCGCAGACCGAATTGACGACGAGGAGAACGGTTCCTTCGTCGTTTCCAAGGGTTGCGTCAACATCATCACTCGTGCGAAGCTCGTCCACCCCAACCCGGGTCAATTCATCCCGCATTGGCTGAACGGCGGTGGGGTCGTAAAGGGGTCTGAAAGATTCGAATTCTCTCATCTGGGTCTCTCGGTCTGGGTGGTTCAAAATCGGTTTGTGATGAAGCGGCGGTATACGAAGACCGCCTCGTAAAAGCCTTCGAAAAGAGCTCCCACCCTCTTCGGCGCAACGGTTGAGATTATTGTATCGGGAGGATGTTGAACATCAAAAAATCGACTTTGCCGGTTTGCCTGGTTCTGCTCTATTGCGTCGGAAGCTCAAAATATGCGACCATTCGCGAATGAGGTTCGAAAATGTCAGCCAGTGACCCCGGCCAGAAGAAAAAACCGTCCTATCCGTCCTCCTCGCTCCGCCGGGTACATATCACGCTGATTTCCTTCGGGGTAGCTTTCGCCTTTCTTTTCGCTTATCTGAAGCTGAGCCGCGACGGAGATCCAGTCTGGGCGGCGAGTTCGTTTCTCGCCGGCCTCGGTCTCTGCATCTACCTGCGGTCGTTCGTAAAGAAGACAGGCTGAGGACTCTCATGAAGCGTCTGCTGATCTTCAGACATGCGAAATCCGGCTGGGGTGCGGCAGATGAAAGTGACCATGAGCGGGCCCTGACACCGAGGGGGGTCGACGCGGCGGAGACCATGGGGCGTTTTCTCAGCCTGGCCGGGCAGTCGCCCGAGAGCGTGCTCTGCTCTTCCGCGACGCGGGCGAAGCTGACCCTGAGGCATGCCAGCGAGGCCGGGAGCTGGGAATCGAGCGTCGATTTTGAGCCGCGTCTCTACCTGGCCGAGGCCCACACCGTCTTCGAGCTCCTTCATGAGTTCGCAGGTGATACGAAATCGCTCATGCTTGTGGGGCATGAACCCACCTCCTCGGAAATGGTGCGCCTCCTGTGCGGCTGCGCCCTGCCCGGCGCGGGCGCGATGGTGCGTTTTCCCACCGCGGCGATGGCGAGAGTCGACCTCGCGATCGATTCCTGGAAGGACGCAACTCCCGGCTGTGGGCAGCTTCGCTGGCTGGTTCCGCCGAAGCTGTTGACAAAGGGCAGCTTCGAGTTCGCGGGCTAGGCGGCGATCAGTTCTTGCTGCAGGGAGTCCGCCCGGCGGAGGAGGGCCGACTAGCCGAAGGCTACGTCAGGCAGCAGCAGGATGACGAGAACGCAGGCCAGCACCAGGGGAAAGGAGACGATCAACACGAAGTTCTTCTCTTCGAACTTCAGGTGCATGAAGTACCAGGCGACCAGCCCGGCCTTGACGAAGGCCATCCCGATCAGCAGGAGGATGGTGATGAGGTGAATTCCTGCAACCTCGCTCAGCCAGCCGGGGAAGTATGCAACGGCAACCTCGAGAACGGTCAGGACCAGGAGGACTACCCAGATCAGTATATAGTTAGGATGTTTGTGGTCGTCGCTCATGGTTCTCAGGCGGTCACGGGTGGAGTTTCTACAAGGTAAACGATGGTGAAGATCACGATCCATACCAGGTCAACGAAGTGCCAGTAGAGGCCGACGATCTCGATCCGGTTCGTGTTCCAGCTTCCGTTACAAACGCCTATATAGATAAAGAAGAGGTATACCACCCCGCTGAAAACATGGCAGCCGTGGAAGGCGGTCATTACGAAGAAGGTGGAGCCGAAGAGTGTGCTGCCTTCCATGTGCGACCAGACCCACGCGCCGTCGGTAAGCTTGCCTTCCCAGATCCCGCTGAGGAATAACCGGAAAGGATCAGCTCCGTCAACTCCGTGGGTGTTGGCGAAGAAATGGTAGTATTCGTAAACCTGCATTCCCAGGAAGGCCGCGCCTCCAAGGATCGTCAGTAGCAGGTATTTTTTGAGCTTGCCGACATCATTGGCGAGGGCGCCTTCAAAGGCCTTGACCATGGTGACGCTGCTGCAGATCAGGATGAAGGTGTTGAAGGCGGTCAGCTGGATCCCGAGGTATTCGCCAGGCGAGGGCCAGGTACCCATGTTGTTGAACCGCAGGACGACATAGGCGGCGATGAGTCCCATGAAGGACATGCCGTCAGAGCCCAGGAAGATCCACATGGCCATCTTGCCATCGGTAACTCCCAGGACCTGCTTTCGGACATCGGCAGGCGTAGCTGCTGCAGCTTCGCTCATTTTTCCTGCAAGGCTCCCTTTGAATCAGTGTCTCATAGATGTAAATTCGCCGATGAAGGTCATCTCCAAGCGACGATCTGATCGGTAGTTTCCTTTTTTATGTGGGGCAGGTCAATATCAAAAAACCAGGACTCCTGGTCCTGTTCAGGGCCGATTTATTCGCTACAATTCGGGCTCGGCCGGTCTGCGCTCGCTTCCGGCTGGAGCCATCACCCCTCACCGTCGCAAAGACGGTTGAACAGGAACCTGGAGTCCGCCTGCTATGACGACTATGCGACTTGGAGAGAGTGAACTCGAGCCCACCAGGGTGATCCTGGGAGCCTGGGCCTTTGGCGGCTGGATGTGGGGTGGGCAGTCGGAAGAAGATTCCCTGCAGGCGGTCGAAACGAGCCTTGCCGCCGGCATCAGGGCCATCGATACCGCCCCGGTCTACGGGTTCGGCCGCAGCGAGGAGATCGTCGGCAAGGCGATCCGCGGCCGTCGTGAAGAGGTCCTGATTTTTACCAAGTGCGGACTGCGCTGGGACCGCGATGACGGGGAGCTGCGTTTTGTTTCCCATGGACCGGATGGTTCGCAGCAGCCGATCTACTACAATCTCAAGCCCGACAGTATCCGGGAGGAGTGCGAGGCGAGTCTCACTCGGCTCGGGATTGACTGCATCGATCTCTACCAGGTGCACTGGCCGGACCCGCGTCATTCTCTGGATGATGCCTTCGGCGAGATGGTCAAGCTCAGGGACGAGGGAAAGGTGCGGTATCTCGGCGCCTGCAACCTTTCGGTAGAACAATTGGAGACGGCGAGGGAGGCTGGTTTTATCGTCAGCTGCCAGCCGCAGTACAACCTGCTGGATCGATCGATCGAATCGGAGATCCTGCCCTGGTGCAGGGAAAATGGGGTAGGGGTGATCCCTTACAGTCCCATGGGGCGGGGGCTGCTGACGGGGAAGATCAGTGCTACACACGAATACCCGCCGAGCGACCACCGCTCCAAGCTTCCCGATTTTCAGCCCGGCCGTCGGGAGACGATCCTGGCAGCTCTTGCGGAGATTGAGCCGATCTGTCTCGAAAGGGGGGTGACCCTCGGCAACCTGGCCGTCGCCTGGGTGCTTTCACAGCCGGGAGTTACCGCGGCTCTCGTCGGTGCCCGCAATGCCCGGCAGGCAAAGGAGAATGCGGTAGCGCTCGAGGTTTGCCTCGATGAGCGGGAAGAGCACGCGATCAGGAAGGTTTTCGAGGCTCTC
>Ga0163108_10000208_pt1 | contig 44695 bp, 35 predicted proteins | sample Fk1155metaG_FD_109644 | JGI IMG/M metagenome (GOLD analysis project Ga0163108, IMG submission 109644) | Marine microbial communities from the Central Pacific Ocean - Fk160115 155m metaG | ecosystem: Environmental > Aquatic > Marine > Oceanic > Photic zone | place: The Central Pacific Ocean...
TCGAATTCATCGTCGAAGTCGTCGTCATCGAAGTCGTCAAACTCGTCAGCATCCTCCGTACTCTCGGTCTCGGCGGTTTTCCCTCCGGATGAATCGTCACCATCTGCCGGGCTATCACCATCTGCCGGGCTATCACCATCTGCCGGGCTATCACCATCTGCCGGGCTATCACCATCTGCCGGGCTATCACCAGCGCTATCGCCTTCCGACTCGTCACCCTCCTGGGCTACGGTTCCCACCAACCATGTCGATTGATCTTCCAGGACGCCAGGCTCACCCGCAACGTCACCAATCCCTACACTGACGCTCATTGCATCCGGGCTACTCATACCATTCATACCTCCAACCATTGCACCTCGTCCTCTATTTCTAACCATAAATATCGATTGCAGACGCACCAATTTAAAGCGTCATTTCCACGGGCACAACGGGAGTCGCTCAACTTGCCGAAAAGATTCCGTCGCCAGGGAGCTTCCCCATGCCCTCGACGTGACATTCACCCCGCATTAACCACACGGTGCAGCCACTTCTGCTAATTTGATCCGCCTCTCACTAATTGTCAATATAGGTTCCCGACCAAACAGCCCGGGACGGCATCCGGATCAGAGGCCGCACGATCAGCTGGCCGGCAGCGAATCCCGACAGCATCGTCTCAGGTCAACTGGCCACCACGAAAGGCCTGGATATCGCCCAGTTGCCCGAGCACGATGAGCACATCGTTGAGTTCCAGCACGTGATCCGCCTGCGGATTAAATCGGATGGGGCCATTCACCTGCTTTATCCCCACCACAAGCAATCGGAACTGCTGCCCAATCTGGCTGTCACCAATGGTCTTTCCTACCAGGGAACTACCCTGAAGCACTTCGATCTCATCCAGTTCCACATCCAGGTTTTCCTTGTCTGACACCAGGTGAATAAACTCGGCCGTGGAGGAGCGTGTGACCAAGCGTGTCATCTGCTGGGCCCCGATCACGGCAGGCATCACCACGCGGTCTGCTCCTGCCTGCAGCAACTTACGTTTGGTGTTCACATGGTCGGCGCGGGAAATAATTCGCACGTCCGGGTTCAGGTCACGGCACGTGAGTACGATAAAGACGTTTTCCGCATCATGCGGCAGGGCCGAGATCACGGTACCGGCCTGCCTGACCCCGGCCGCCACCAGGACGTCTTCCTCGGTAGCATTTCCACCAACATAGAGACAGCCGCTGTTCTTGGCTTCCTCCAGACGCTCCGCCTCATTATCAATGACAACCAGTTCATGCCCCTGTGATTTCAAATCCGTCGCCAGCATCACGCCCGTACGACCAAATCCACAGATGACCACGTGGTTCTTCAACCCTTCAATTTCGCGTTTCATCTTCCGTCCTTCCAGGGCACGTTCGAACTCTCCTTCGAACAGGGTTTGCATAAATCCTCGCACGGTATACGCCGCAGCAGAGATACCAAATACGATCAACAGGATAGTAAACACCTGGAGCGCGGGATCATCCAGTTCGCTACGTTCGCCGTAGCCCACACTGGAAATCGTGATCACCACCATCCAGACAGCATCCAGCCAGCTATAGTCACCGCGCCAGTGATACACCAACACCGCTACCACAAAAATCATCACCAGGACAAAAGCCCCTACCTGGATTCGACGCAGTGGTGTTTTCATGTATGAAACTCGGAGTTAAAGCGTACGTAGTCCGCGGTCAAATCACTCGTCCAGAAGCGCGCCGCCGCCTCTCCGCTTTCAATCGCTACCACGATTGATGTTTCCGGGCTCCCCGCGATGGAAGCCGAGACTTCAGCCACGTCAAATGGCACCGGCGATCCAGCCTGGTACAGGTCGAACCCATTCATTGCCACACGCACCCGGTCCGGGTCGATCTCCACCCCCGCATAACCAACCGCCGAGATAATCCGGCCCCAGTTGGGATCCGCGCCGGCCACACCAGCCTTGACCAGGTTACTATTGGCAATCGTCTGGGCAATCTGCCGCGCGTCCTCCACCGAGGCAGCTCCCTGGACGTCAATCGTGATTAGATGAGAGGCTCCTTCACCATCTGCCGGAATCTGCTTCGCCAGATCCACACAGACAGACTCCAGTGCACAAGAAAACTCTTCTAACGCTGCACCTGCCAGCGGCGAACCTCCGCTGGCTCCGCTGGCCAGCAGCAAGACGGTGTCATTCGTGCTGGTATGCCCTTCCACGCTGATGCAGTTAAAACTCCGTTCGATCGCCTGGGACAGCGCGGCCTGGGCATCTGCCGGTTCCAGGGCGGCATCCGTCATGACCATGGCCAGCATGGTTGCCATGTTGGGACCGATCATACCGGCCCCCTTTGCCATGCCTGCCAGGTGGACCGCTTGACCGGCTATTTCCACTGTTCTCGAGGCGACTTTCGGCCCCTGGTCCGTCGTCAGGATCCCCCGAGCAGCCGTCATAAATGCGGCTTCATCATCACCCAGGGTCTTCTCTGCCTGGCCAGCCGCCGGCAGAATTTTCTGCATCGGAAGAAATTCGCCAATAATCCCTGTCGACATCACCAGGACCTGATCGGCTACAGCATCACAGGCCTCGGCCGCTGACGACGCCATGGCCTGCACATCCTGCCAGCCCTGGTCCCCGGTACAGGCATTCGCATTCCCGGAATTCACAACAACCGCTCGAATATCGGCTGCGGGCGTTCGGCTACGATCCCAGGCCACGGGCGCAGCAAAGACACGATTACGCGTGTAAACACCGGCCGCCACGGTCTCTGGCAGACAACGCACCAACACGTAGTCATCGACACTGGCATCCTGCTTGATACCACAATGCAGTGCACTCCACTGGAACCCAGCGGGAATCGATATATCCATCCAGCTATTCACTCCGCTCTACAAGTCCCGCGGTCTCGTCTCCACCGAACATCAGGTTCATGTTCTGGACCGCTGCTCCCGCAGCACCCTTGACCAGGTTATCCAAACAACTGATCACCACCACGTGGTCACCCACACGGTGAACCGCCAGGTCACAATAATTCGTGCCTTTCACGAAACGCGTGGCCGGTGGATAATCTACCACACGCACGAACGGTTCATCCTCGTAACAACGCTGAAATTCCGCTTGTAAACCAGCGGTATCCAAGTCCGTGGTAGCGAGTCCGTAGGCGGTGGTCAGGATCCCTCGCTCCATCGGAATCAGGTGCGGGGTAAAAACAACCTGCACGGATTGTTCACAGACCCGCGACAGGACCTGGTCTATCTCCGGCGTATGTCGATGCTTGCCCACGTTGTAAGCCATCACGCTTTCGTGACACTCCACGAAGTGGGTGACGGGGCTAGGCGTCCGCCCTGCCCCACTGACACCGCTCTTGGAATCCACGATGATCCCCGTCGGTTCCACGAGGCCTGCCTTGAGTAACGGCGCCAGCGCCAGGATCGCCGAGGTCGGATAACAACCCGGGTTGGCCACCAGCGACGCCGTGGGAATCTTCTCACGAAACCATTCAGGTAACCCATAAACCGTCGGTCCCACGCGTTCCGGATCCGGATGCTGGGTGTCATACCATTGCTCGTAGACAGCCACGTCTGTCAGGCGATAGTCCGCACTGAGATCAACGACCCGCAGCCCTGCCTCCAGTAATGGCTTAACCATCTTGGCTGAAGCGGCATGTGGCAGGCAACTAAAAACACAATCACATTCGGCCTGGAAATCCACCGACTCCGCATTTTCAAGGTGACGGTCCAGTCGCCCTGACAAAATCGGATGCACGTCCGCTAGATGAGGCCGTCCCTCCTGCCGACTGGTCAATACAGCCACCTGGGCGCTCGGATGCCGCAATAAGATCTTGATCAACTCCAGCGCCGCGTATCCGGTCGCTCCCAGAATTCCTACCCGCACGGTCATCGACGTCATCCCCCCCGCGTACCATTGAACAACCGTCGTTAGTATAGCCTGCTGGCCCAGTTTCCCTAGAGGAGTTCTCTCAGTTCAGGTTAACCGGCGGCAATCCACTGCTACTGTAAACCCGCAACTGAGTTACCGGCTCCATGACAAAGCGCCGCCAGTTCCCCTAAAATCATGCTGCTGGCCCCCCAAATGACCTCCCCTCCCAGGCAAAACGCCGGGGCAGTTAATGACCATGACCCCGGACGCACTGCGCAGCACTGCACTACGGACGAGTCGGCAAGATCAGCCAACGATACCTCAATGACATTGGCGACCTCCGTAGGGTTCGCGCGATACCGAACCGGCCCAGGACAACTGGCAACGACCGGTGTCACCCAGAAGTCACTGGCGAACACCCACAAGGGCGTCAACCGGCCCAGCACCTGGTCACGCGTCACGGTGATCCCCAGTTCTTCCGAAGCCTCTCGCAACGCCGCCACTTCAACATCTTCTCCCGCTTCAAGCGCCCCACCTGGAAAGCACACCTGCCCGGCATGCTGCTGCATACCAGCGGGCCGTATGGTCATGGGAATCTGCCAACCTTCCGGGGACTGAACCAGCAGGATCAGCACAGCAGCCTGTCGCGTGGACGGAAGAATCGGCCCACGATGGCGCCCATAACACAGGTTGGCCGCAAAGGGCCGATGCGAGGCCACGCCGGGCAACGGTTCCTGGAACCGCGTCTCCAGCCAGGCGAGCAAAGGCTCGCTATCCTCGCACCTGCGCTTCTCAGGGAACTCGCTCATAGACCTCGTAATAACTGTGCTGGTTCGGTGACGGGTAAACACGACGCAACGGCAGTCGCCTGGAATTCCCCAGATTAGGACGCACCAGGTAGCTCGCACCATGGTGTTTCATCTGCTTGACCAGTAACTGAGGATCCAGGGAGGTAAATCCACTCTCCACGGAGCTATCCCAGTACCATCGGCTGAAACGCTCATGCCACTGAATGAGGCCCAGGGCATCTTGCGGGATATCTTTCCAGCTGACAATTTCAGCACGATGCGCATACCATTTAAACGTTTGCTGCCGTCGCGGCGTGAGAAATACTGCCGCAGGTGGCGTCTCCTGGCGGATCCAGCTGCAAACCTGCACCCAGTCCTGGTAAACCTGTCTCGTCACTTCCGGCTGACCTGTCACCGTGGGCAACGACTGCCGATCAGCTGCTGGCCGCGGGTCGCCATACCGTCGCATCCCCTCTATTGAGATCATGGCAGTGATCACCACGATCAGTACACACAGTTTATAGGTAACCATCCTGGGCCAGGTGATCACTGCTCGTTCGAGTAACCTCGAGGCCGCAAAGATCACTCCGACTGGCAACATGGCATCTGACAACCGAAACCAGTAATAACGCAACAGCGACGCACTCATGGGATTGGATCGAGGCACCAGGTAGCCCAGTAGCGCGCCCGTCGAACCGACCAGCACGCAGGCCATTACGACACCCTGAAGACGTCGCAACCGATCATCCGCATGCCGACGACACCAGGCCAGCAAGAGCAACCAACTGATCAGAATCCCCAGGTGGCCAAGAATGCGTTCACTGGCGAAGGTACTCACCACCAGGTGATGTGAGAGACGCTGGTAAACATAGATATCGTTGGCCAGGGCCACGTCTGCTGACGACACTCCCGAGGTCAGGGCGAGGGCAGGCAACAACCCAGGCAATGCGAGGCATCCTCCCAGGATGAGAAACGGCAGCATCGTTTTCAATGTTGGCCGATTGGCCGGCGCCACCAACCAGGCCAGCGCCACTGCCACGGTCGCCCAGCCTCCCACCAGCACATGAAATGCTGATGCTGTTCCCAGCAAGACCCAACCTCGGCACCAGCGATTCATGACGACTGCCTCCAGGCCCAGGAAGACTAGCCCATAGGCAAAGCCCTTGGCTTCCACGCCTCCCACGACCCATTCGCCTGCCAGGTGCGTGTGTTGCAGCAGCAACAGGTAAGCCGCTGCCGTTAGCAACGCCAGTCCCGGTCGCGGCAAGAGGGTCCGGGAAAGTCGCAACCAGCCGACCGCCAACAATGTCCACGCGCCCAATCGCCCGATCCAGGCCAACACCGGCAAGGACATCCATTGGGTCAACCAACCCAGCGTCCAGTAAAAAACCAAATGCGCGTCCGACGACTGCAGAAAATGATCCTCCGGACACCACTCCGGATTCCAGTAGTGCTTCGCCTTGGCCAGGTAATGCGCCTCGTTGACATCGGGAGGCAAATCCCCGTGCGCCACAAAAAAAAGGACCAGGATCAGGAATATTTCCAGGCCTGTCCCGGACCGGGTATCCGGGTTACTGTCAATTCGATCACTGACATCCATGGTTCCATCCACGAGACTATCCCCTCGCTACCCATTACACCCTGGCTATTCCTCATGACTTACCAGGGCAACGCCATTCCCACCCCACGTTCCTCGGCCCGTTTCAACAATTCACTCCCCAGGGCCACATCTTCCAGTGCCAGGCCAACCGACTTGAAAACAACCCGCCCCGGATGCGCTGCTCGCCATTCCGCACCCTGCTGGACGACCGTTGCCAACTGGTGAGCCTGTTCCCATTGGAATTCGCCCGCCGCAATGGCCTCGGTAAAATCGCCCGCTTCCCCGCGGCAAGCCTGCACGTCGTCACAGACTACCACCTCGGCCTGCGCAATGGTATCTCGATCCAGCTCTGTTTTCTGCAGCCAATTAGATCCGGCAGCACAAACCACGCTTCCTTCCTCCAACCACTGGCCGGAAAAGACCGGTTCCTTGCTGGTCGTCATCGTTACCACCAGCGGCATTCCCTGGACTGCCTGTCCCGGCTCCGTGGCAGGCAACACCTCGACCTGCAGCCGTTCACTCATCTGCTGGCAGAACTGCTGGCGTCGCGGTGCATCTCGACTGTAGACCCATACTCGTTTCAACTGGCAGGTAGCTACGATCGCTGCCAACTGGGATTCCGCCTGCCACCCGGATCCGAAAAGCCCCGCCTGTTCGATACCAGGACCGGCCAGCAATTCGGCAGCCAACCCGGTAACGGCACCGGTTCTCATCTGCCCCAGGCGATTAGCCGCGATCATAGCCCGCATCGATCCCGATTGCTGATCGTACAGGGCCACGTGAAAAAGAGCGCCCTGGGCCGTCGTCGTGTACTGTTTCCACCCCACCAGGCCAAGTCCAGCATCGGCTGCACACATCGAATGCAAGACGATTCCCGGTCCACGAGCTCGCACCCGGGGAACGTTATCCACCTCTTGATCAGCGACACGCCGAAAGACACCTCGCATGGTCTCGACCGCTGTTTCCATATCCAGCAGTGATTCGACATCTTGCTCGGTCAGGTACAGGCACGACATGGGCCCACCTCCAGGTATAAAGGCGTGTTTAGCAACTAGCCATCCAGCTGGCCGATTTCTTTAAACCGCGGCGCCAGCGAACGGTACAGTTCCTGGAACAGTGGAAAGCGGCGATCATACTCACGCTTCTGCGCCCGTTGCAGACTGGTTTCCGAAACCACCCTGATCGTGGCTGAACAAGCTTCGGCCACATTCTTGAAGGCTCCAGCGCCGACCGCAGCCAGTAACGCCACTCCAAAGGCCGGACCCTGCTCCGCGTTAATCGTGACCACTTTCTTGCCAAACACATCGGCCTGCAACTGCCGCCACAACTGGCTTTTCGCTCCCCCACCAGAGGCGCGCACCTGACGCACGGGTACTCCCATCTCCCGAATGATCTCCAGGCTGTCTCGCATGGCATAGGTAACCCCTTCCATGATGGCCCGTGCGAGATGTCCTCGCGTGTGTTTCAGTGTCAGGCCCACGAAGCAACCACGGGCATCAGGATCGGCATGGGGTGTCCGTTCCCCCGCCAGGTATGGCAGGAAGTTTAAACCTTCGCTACCTGCTGCGATCCGACCGGCCTCACGGTTCAAAACCTTGTAGGGATCACCCTTGGCGGCCATCTCCTTGCACAATTGATCCACGAACCACTGCAATGCTCCGCCTGCTGTCAGGCTGACACCCATCATGTGCCATTTGCCATGCACGGCATGGCAAAACGTATGCAGGCGACCTGCCGGATCAATCTCCATCTTGTCACTGTGAACGAACATGATCCCCGAGGTACCAATTGAGGTCGACAGGATACCGCTCTTGACGACGCCCGTGCCCACTGCGTTGGCAGCACAATCCCCAGCACCGCCGACGACCATGCAGTCCGTGGTGAGCCCCAGCTTCTTCGCCGCTGCCGAAGTGAGCGTCCCGGTGACTTCCTCTGATTCGTAGCAACGAGCAAACAGATCCGGATCCAATTCCAGTCGCGACAATAATTTCCGAGACCAGTTTCTCTTGGCAACGTCCAGTAACAACATGCCGCTGGCATCTGAGACGTCGGTGGCAAACTCACCCGTCAAGCGTCGCCTCACGTCATCCTTCGGAAGCAGGATATGCCTTGTCTTGTCAAACGTACGTGGTTCATTATTTCGCAGCCAGAGAATCTTGGGAGCGGTAAAACCTGTAAGTGCCGGGTTGGCAACCATCTTGATCAATTGCTTTCGCCCGCCAGCTCGCTCCTCAATCTCATCACATTCCGCGGCAGTTCGCTGATCATTCCACAGCAGGGCACGACGCAGTACCTTCCCCTGTCGATCGAGAAAGACACTGCCATGCATCTGGCCAGACAGGCCAATGGACTTAACCGCCGCTGGCTTCACTTTTGCCTTGCGGACCACCGCGCGGACCGTCTTCACCGTGGCTTTCCACCAGTCTTCCGGATCCTGTTCACTCCACAACGGTCGTGGATGGTAACAGGGATAATTCGCCGTGGCCTCTGCCAGGATTCGGCCACGCTGATCGATCAACAGGGTCTTGGTCCCCGAGGTTCCAATATCAATACCTAGGAAATAACTCATATCGCTGTTGCTCTCCCCACTTACGGTCTACGCAAACACATTGCCATTCAGCAGACCGATTGTAACCGCTGGGGAAAACCAGTGGCAACGGGACCCTGCCAACATCTTTACGCGGGGCCGCAGGGCAATTGCTGTTTAGCCAATGTCCGCTTTCGGCTAAATTCAGCAATCATGGCGGTTGGGTCACCAGCAGCTTGATTCGCTGCGTGTGAACTACCACGGCGGTCATCCCGTAATCATTTCCTGTACCTTTCACCTTGCTGGTTTACCGGAAACCCCCTCCATGGCCTCGCTCCTGATTAAATATTCTCGTGCCGGGCATCTGCTACTACTGGCCATGGTCAGCCTGGGCTGCCAGGACCAGAACACGAATCCCAAGAAGGATGCCAACACGGATCCGGAACCGACCCTCCACGTCACGGTCACCGACGACCCGGAACTGGCCACGGCGATCGCTCGCGAGTGGAAATCACGTGCCGGATCAAAAATCACCGTTGCCAACATCACCACGGCCCAGTTACTGGAGAGCAAGCGACTGCAAACCGACCTCATCATTTACCCCAGCGCGCAACTAGGGCCACTGGCTGCCCAGAAAAAACTGCTCCCCTTACGCAAATACATGACCGAGACCCTCGCCGAACACACCCAGGGGCTGCTGCCCACCGCCAGTAAAACCGAGGTCTACTGGGGCCCGGAACGATACGCCGCATCCCTCGGTTCGCCGCAACTGATGCTCTATTACCGGCGCGATATTTTCGAGGCCCTGGAACTGGAACCACCTGAAACCTGGACCGATTACCAGCAACTGGTTTCCGTACTATCAGATCGGGAACGCCTGGCACCGTGGGTCCCCGAAGATCAGCAGTCCTGGCAGGCTACCGCCGAGCCACTAGGACCCGGCTGGGCAGCGGTCACCTTGCTGGCCCGGGCCGCGGCCTACACGCGACATCCCAACCAGTATTCGGGCATCTTCGATTACCTTTCCATGGAACCGTTGATCGCCAGCGCTCCTTTCATCCGTGCTCTCAAAGAACTCCTTCAGGCAGCGAACCAGGAAACTGGTAAAAAATGGCCCTCCTCACCGTCAGCCACGCGGCAACAGTTTTACCAGGGGCAGTCAGCCATGGCCCTCAGCTGGCCCTCGCTGGGCGATAGCCCCCAGGATTCCACCACTGCAACCAAACCCCTGTCGGTCGCCTGGGCACTCCTACCCGGAGCGCGCGACATCTACAACGCCAGTGAAGAAGCCTGGGAAACCCTCCCCGGACCGGAAACAGCTCACGTCCCCCTGCTGGCCATTTCCGGACGACTCGGTTCAGTCTCACGCGACAGCAAGCATCCTCGGTTCGCCGCCGATAGCCTGGTACGACTAACCAGTACGAAATGGAGCGTCTCGGTTTCGCGACAGAGTCGGTTCACCACCATGTTCCGCACCTCGCACCTTGCCGATCCCATCCCCTGGATGGATATTGGCACCCAGCCGACTGCTGCTGACCAGTTTGCTGCCGTTTGTCAGCAGGCCCATACCGCCTCACGGGTCATGTTCTGCCTTCGACTGCCTGGCCGTACCCGCTATCTCCAACACCTGGATCAGGCCGTATCCCGGGCGCTTTCCGGAGAGGCTTCCCCCCAGGACGCCCTGCTCGAAGCAGCCCGCCAATGGGAAGCTATCACTAAAGAACTTGGACGAGAGCAGCAAGGACAGGCTTATCGCCAAAGCCTTGGACTCGAGCCCTAACCGGCAACAGCTGGACCTAGACACTTTTTCGTGCCCCAACTAGAATACCGCTTAGCGAGTCGGTACCCCGGTCGTCACTTACCGTCACCGATTGGCCTTCACTGCTGCCTGTTACGCGGGCACCCGGTGAATTCATGGGGCCGTAGCTCATTTGGGAGAGCGCTGCGTTCGCAATGCAGAGGTAGAGGGTTCGACCCCCTTCGGCTCCACTTCGGTTCGCTGTCCCCCAGGACGGCGAACCCGGTAATCTACAGAAATAACCGCTGTCTGGCAGCGGTTTTTTTATGGGAAGGCATGGCCTCTCCACGTGGTATCACGCAATCACATCCCGCACCACGTGCCCATGCACATCCGTCAGGCGTCGTTGCAGCCCCTCGAAAGAGAGACGACTTTCCTACCGTCGCCAAGGGTCGGTTGATTTCTCCTCGGATAGCAACTCGGCATTCCGTTCTGTCACGGGGTTGCTGGATACGGACTCGATCGCGCCCTGGAATGCTTGCCGCGCATTCTTCACCCATTGATCGATCTCGGTTCCTTTTAGCGACAATCGCTTGTCCACCGCATACAACACCAGGTTCGCTGCTACCATCAATAATCCTACATGACACAGCACCAGCGTCGCGCTCAACAGGTAATTCCAGTCGCTAAACTCAGCCGATCGCACCGAGCCGGGCAACGTGGCCATCAGGTTCCCATAGCCCCAGTAGCAACTAATAAAAACTGCCGAGAGCAATTCAGCAAAGCCATCCACGGCCCAGATGGCTCCGGCCAGGATCACCTGGGGAATAATCGCTACCGGAACGAGCGTGACAGCCATATCCGTGTTGCTGGAGACTGTCGAAATAAACAGTCCGGTCGCCACTCCGCAAATCCCGACTAACGCAAGTGATGCCACCTGGAAAACCAGGTTACCCGGCAATCCGGTTACCACCTTGACGACGAGGGCCAGGAAACTGACCTGGATCGCGGTTGCGACGGTCAGCAACAGGAATTTTGCGCCGTAATAGCTGATTACATTCAAGCAGACATCTCGTTCTCGCTCATAGATTTCCTTATCCTTGACGATTTCCTTGGCGGCGTTATTACAACCAAACCAAAAGCTGCTAACCGTCAAAAGAAACAGCACGGTACTCGCAAACTGGATCCGTTTCTGTCCACCCATACCGAGTACTGGCGCCTGCGGCATCTGGCCGAAGAGAATACAGATCAAGAGAGCAATAAAGACGCACTGGACACCCATCATCGCTAATGATTTCCTGTCCGCCAGTTGGATCTCCAATCCTCGTCGCATCAGCAGGATCAATTGCCGAAAGAAGATAGCGACCACCTGAATCAGGGACTGTTGGCGACGCGAATCGGATCGGTCCTGCGTTCCCTCAACACGCGAATCAATGGACTGCTGCATCTGCCGGCAGGCCTCGGTCTTTTCGAACTCTTCCTTCCATTGCAGGGCCGGTTTATCCTGCAGCCGCTGGTAGACATCGCCGAGCGAATCAATCTGGAAGTAACCACGCGCTTCATCGGGTGTACCGATGAAGGCCAGGTAACCCCCAGGCGCCAGGATCACGACCTTGTGACATGACTTCTCCACGTTGGTCAGGTTATGAGTGATGCAGACCACGGTTTTTCCATGCTCGGCAATCCTCCGAAAGATCTGCATGATCTCGCCATCAGTATGCTCATCCAGGCCAGAAGTCGCCTCGTCCACGAACAGCAGGTTCGGCTCGGAAATAATTTCGTTCGCCAGGCTGGCCCGCTTAAGCTGACCACCCGACAGATCCCGGATCATGGTCTCCCCACGTTCCTGCAGGTCCACCGTTTCAAGATACTCATCCACCACGGCCTCGTAATCCGCGTTACCCAGATCTGGTGGCAGCCGCAACCTGGCGGTGTACAGCAAGGCACTGCGCAGGCCCAGTTCCTGGTGAAGCACATCTTTTTGCGGCACGAGTGCCATGTTCTTCTTGAGCGCATCAAAGCACGTATAGAGGTTCTGCCCATTCAGTAAGACCAGTCCGTGCGTGGCAGGTTGACGACCACTGAGCGCATTGAGCAATGTTGATTTACCGCCACCACTGGGTCCGAGAATTACCGTGAATTCACAGGGAGTGACCAGGAGGCTAATATCATTCAGGATCCGAAGTGGTTCCCCCGTAGATCGGTCCATAACTTCCCTGGAGACCCGGTCACAGAGAATTTCCGCACGATTTGCGCTGGCCGTAGGAATGAGCACCTGCCCATCAAACGTAAACGCGTAGGCACCCACGTTGAGGCGGTCGCCTGTTATCAAGGGCGAGGTGGAAACAACACGTCCACCGTTCACATAGGTTCCGTCCCCGCTTCCCAGGTCGGTGACCTGGCATCCGGCGGTGGTTCGCTCAATCCGAGCATGACGCCGTGATACGCGAGCATGCTCAAGGACGCAATCACATGCAGCAGGATCACGCCCTAGCACCAACCGCCCCTGGATCGGAATGGCTCCTGGCAAATCCGAACGATAGGCTTCCTGCAAGGCGCTCTCGTAGACGTCCTGCCCCTTCCGAACCAACTTCCTAACCTTCCCAAGAAGTCCGCTGAATGGCAACTCTTCCGGCGGAGGCTCGTCTTGCCCCGGTGGCACTGGCGGCGGAACGGTTACGACCTTGGACACCTCCGCAGGCACGGTACAGACATGCCCACAGTTACAACGGGCCTTTTTACCAGACAATTCATCCGGCACCTGGTACTGCTTGGCACATTGTGCGCACTGAAACCTGATCGCCATGACAAGCCATCTCCACGACACGGTGCGGGAAATTGACCTCCTGGAAAACACACCAGGAAACCATTCTTAAGCATATCGCAAACGGCTTCTCCGCGTCATATCCCCTCGGATCACGAGATCGCCTGGTCACCCGCTCATTTCGCTGGTAAATAGTACCCATGACGATTCAGCCGAATACGATACAGGCTTTTTCCGGCTGTAATATAGAGCAAGTTACTATCCTTACCCCGGCCAAAGCCAACGTTGGTGGGAATCTCTGTCTCAAGGTAGGCCAATTCTTTCCCGGCGGGAGAGTAGACCACAATGCCGGGACGGTTTTCGGCTCGCACCGCCACGTAAAGATTTCCGTCGCGATCACAGATCAGGCCGTCCGGTCCATCTTCAGGCGAGTAATCGACCAGTTCCTTACGGAACGTGGCAGAGCCATCTGCGTGCAGATCATAGGCAAGCAACGCCATGCGACCCTTGTGCAACGGAATGGTTGCCAAGGCCGAGTCGTCATCCGCAGCCGATGATGTTAACTGGTCAATCGCGGTACCTCCGTTGTCATTGCTGACCACGTAGATGGTTTTCTGATCCGGCGAAACGCACACGCCGTTGGGCTTACCGGCATCGGTAATAATCCGTGTAATGGTACCGTCCGGATCAATCCGGTACACACCGGCCACAGGCTGATCAATCGTCTCATGCCCGAGATAACGCGGATCACTAAAATAAATCCTGCCCTTGTTATCAATCGTGATGTCGTTAGGGGAATTGAGTTTCTTACCCTTATAAAGACCAGCAATGATGTAACTCATCCCGGTCTTCATATCGGTCCGGATCACAGAACGACCACCGTAATCCGCACCCTGGGCAACAATCATATGTCCACTGGCATCAAACTTGATCCCATTGGACATACCGCTCGGCGAACGAAAGATCGTGGTTTTGCCACTGGTCGGATCATATCTCCAAATATGTCCGGCGTGAAAAGCTCCATTTCCAACGGTCGACGCGTGCGAGAAAGTAATATCGCTAAAATAAACCATACCCCCTGGTGCCACGGCGACCCCCTCGGTCAAGGTGATACCATCAAACAGTTTTTCCAGCTTGGCATCCTCCGGCACAATCGGCTCGGCGGCCCACCCGTTCACCAGGACCAGGGACCAAACAAACAACGACAACATAATGCAGGACGCGTTCCGTTTACGATTCATGCGAGAACTCCTTCGTTCAACCGGGACGTGGCACATCCGGCGTAAGGGCCCCTCCCTTCCACCGATCTTCCGGTTAGAAATATAGCGGTTCCGGAACGCCTTGTCTTGCCTACCCTGGAGATTCAGACAGCCAACGCATTCTTGCAGACAGACATTCATGCTGCCCACGTCTCCCCAGGCCCCAGATATCCCACATCACGTATGCAGGTCAGGAAATGGCTTTCGCATAACCATGATCCGGGGATTTACCTTTCGCCTTGGCGTCCGCCTTCCGCCTGGCGCGTGCATTCCTTCCCGCTCGAAAACGAGGACGCTTCTTCTTTTTCGGCTTTGGTTTCACCATGGATTTGGCCCCGTCCTCGCCACCTGGCTCGCTCGTTACCTTGCCGTCACTGACGTCACCGCCGCCTGCCTCGTCAACCGGCGGCAGCGTGTTCGCTTTCACCACGAGCTTTTCCACGACAACCGACTGACCGGTCAATTTCTCAATCATCCGCAGTAGCTTTCGCTGATCGCGTTGACAGAACGAAACGGCCTGACCATCCGCACCCGCCCGGGCGGTACGGCCGATCCGATGTACATAGGTCTCGGGAACATCGGGCAAATCGTAATTAATCACGTGTGAGACATCACTAAAATCCAGGCCTCGAGAAGCCAGATCCGTGGCCACGAGAACCGGCGGTTTCTTGGAACCAAACTGTCGCATCACGGTCCGGCGCTTGGCCTGGCTCTTGTCACCATGGATGGCTACAGCCCGAATACCATCACGCTCCAGCGAACGTGCGATCCGATCTGCTCCACGCCGCGTCCGGGAAAAAACGAGTGTCTTGCTGCGATCAGTTTGCCTGAGAAAACGTGTCAACATCGCGCGCTTATTTTTTTGCTCGACGAAGTAAACAGTCTGGGAAACTCGTTCCGGCGTAGACGCTACCGCCGCCACCTTGATTTCACAAGGCTTCGTCAGCCATTCGCGTGTCAACTTGCGAATTTCAGGCGCCATGGTTGCTGAGAACATCAGTGTTTGACGTTTGGTGGGAACCGTGGCCACGATTTTGCGCAGATCATGGATGAAACCCATGTCCAGCATCTGGTCGGCCTCATCGAGGATCAGCATTTCCACCGCATTGAGTTTCACGAAACCCTGTCCGATCAGGTCCAGCAAGCGTCCCGGTGTCGCCACCAGAATATCAATACCATTCCTGAGTGCCTTGACCTGTGGCACCTGGGAAACTCCTCCGTAAATCGCAACATGCCGGAGTCCGGTAAATTCGCCGTAGGTGCGAAGACTGTCCGTAATCTGGCCAGCGAGTTCACGTGTCGGTGCCAGGATCAGTGCGCGAATAGCTCGTTTACCGGAACGCTTCCGACGCTTGGCGGCACCCGTTTCCGCATTCTCTGATTTCATTAGCTGCTGTAACGCCGGCAGTGCAAAGGCTGCCGTTTTGCCGGTGCCCGTCTGGGCACAGCCGATCAAATCACGTCCCTTGAGTACTTCCGGGATCGCTTTCTCCTGGATAGGAGTAGCCTCTTCGTAACCGGCAGCTGCCAGGCTGCGCAGGAGTGGCTTGTGTAATAAAAGACTTTCAAACTTCATAGAACTTCCGTATCTTTCCGTGAAAGGGTGTCCCAAGCGGCATTCAACATCGGCCACTTACTAATTCATTGCCTACTCGCATTATCCAAAACACCTGGATCCATGCGGCTGCAGGACGTGAGACAAACCCATAAAGGTTGGCAACAAGGGGCAAGAGAATCAGTCGCGGTCGAAAATAAAGATACCGGAACTCACAGATACGTCGACTTGCCCAATGAGGCGCCACGGTGACTGCAATCTCGAAGTTGAATGAACACGACACTATTCATGTGCCGGTCTCACACCTAAATACTCCTTCCAGTCTACCAGCTACATGCAGGTCGTCAATCTCAAATTGCCCCAACTCTCCCACGACGGAACCCGCATAACACGCACAACCCTGCACCTCCAACCGATAACCACCGAGGCTACGACGCGACAAAGAGCGTCGTGGGATCCAGGACCAGGTAGCCGAGATACACCAGCAGGTAAAAAAGAAACGCCAATAAAAGAAAAGTTGCTTTACCAAGCCCCTTGGCAAAGACCATCATTAGGGGCTTGATCACTGGCAGATTCGGCCGCGCTGAAACCTCAGCAAACCTTTCCGCATAATCGACCAGTACTTCTCGCAGCGTGTCCAGTTCCTCTCGCAATGCGTGCAATTGACCACGATTCGCAAGCGTCCGAAACTGATGCCCCAGGTGCACCAACGAGCGCACAAAGAAAGGCCAGTATCGCAGGGCGATCGTGCCCGTCAAAGGCAACAACAGATTCATCATCCCGGCTAACGGCAGCCTCCCTGTCGTGAACAGAATGGCCAGGTCGACCAGGCCATACCAAGCCAGGTAAATCGGGATACCGAAGGCTAGCCGCCAGGTGGCCATCGTCCTGGCACCATCCTCGTATTTGCGTGCAATGGTTCGTGTCACCACGAAAGGGACCAGGTTCATCACCAGGCCAAACAGAGCTGGCAGAAACCAGGCCACCAGGACCACGAACTGCCAGAGCAAGGTAAGTAGCGCGATCGGACGACTACGATTAAGAACTGGATCATCGATCACCAACCCCGCACGACGAATCTTCTCGTGGTACGCCTGGACCTGAGCGATCATCCCTTCCACCGTTTCAGCATCTTCACGGTAGAAATAATTGATCGCATCGGAAATTCGCTTGCGGCGCATCAACGCCGGTATACTCACCGATGGCCTGTGCCCAGATCGTTGAACGATTGATTCCAGGTCCGTCAGCAATGGATCCCAGTCCGAGTTATCCAGGTGAACAACAACTTCTTTCAACCGCAATTCGAGTTCCGCAGTCAGCTTCCTTCGCAGCACCTTGTCCTCCGCAACATCGACCGTGCCCTCCTGCTCCTGCTCATAGGTCGCGACGAATTGTTGAATGGAAATAGGCCTACCAACGTTCATCCACACCTTGCTTCCCAGCCGCTGCTTGGACTCATAATTAATCCCCAGTGGTACAATCATCAGTTCCTTGATCCCCTCCGCGAACGCCGGCAAAACAATTCGTGCCGCACCACTTCTTACCATCGCCAACTGGCGCACATCGGTCGACATGCCCTCCGGAAAAATCCCCATGGCACGCCCCGCTCTCAGGCCGTCAGCGACTCGCCCCAGGCTCTGCGCATTTTTCTTGACCTGGCGTGCGTCATCCTGGCCACGATACGCCGGAACCATACCCAGCGCCTTCATCACGGAACCAAGTAAAGGAGTGTTGAACAAGGGCGCCTTGGCCATGAAACTAACCGGCCGTCGGGCCGTGATCCCGATCAGTACCGGGTCAATCAACGAGTTAGGGTGATTCGCACAAAAGAGCACAGGGCCACTGCGCGGAATATGCTCCGCCCCAGTGATCTGAATCTTGGGATAGTAGCGTTTGATCAGCGCATGGGCGACCTTTCGCAAGATCACGCCAAGTACGGTAATAGGATTCAAGGACACGCCACAATTCTCATGAAACAGTTCAACAACGCCGTGTGTGGAAGAATCTTTAATATCCTCATTCCGAGCATTTCGTGGCAAGACAGATCCACTCATTTTTCATTTAAAACCGTGAGCCAACCGGATTCCACACTGTTTTTCGGCCCAAGAGCAACGCCCCGAGCAGTCCGATGATGCTAAACTGGACGCTTTAACACACCCTCGCGAGGAAACATTACCGATGCTAACTTCCCCACGGAACGCCATCTTGTTCTTGGCCCTCGGCATCTGTTCGTTTCCATCGATCGCCCAGGAAGTTGCCCCGCTGAGCCAACCGGAAGCGCTCTTCGAAGAACTCTGGGGAACCTTTTCAGAGCGTTACGCATTCTTCGAACTCCGAGGAGTCGACTGGGATGCCCAGCACAGCAAGTACCGCCCCCTGGTCAAGGCAGACACGACTGACGAGCAACTATTTGAAATCTTCTGCAAGATGCTCAAACCGCTCAACGATGGACACGTCAACCTGAAAGACCGCGGCACGAAAAAACGACGTTTCAATGCAGAGACTGAGGCTCGGTTCTACAAGGAGTTCTCCAGCAACAAGAAACTAAAACAGTATGCCCAGGCAGTGTCCGAAACGCTGAAAAAGGAAAGTTTTGGCCCGGCCCAGAAACGGGCTGGCATTCTTGTCTACCGAACCTCCCCAGAATATGGCTACCTGCAGGTCCTCGAGGTTGAAGGGCCCTCGACCAAGAAACTTAATGCGGCCCTGGACGAGATCATCACGGCCTTCCAGGGAAAGAAAGGGGTCATCGTCGATGTTCGGGACAACCCCGGTGGGACCGACAAATGCGTCTACACGATTGTTAGCCGCTTTGCTGACAAGAAACGCGTGGGCCACCACCGCACCACACGTCGTGGCACCGGCCCTGACGATTTCAGTGAAAAGAAAACAGTTTACCTGGAACCTCACCCCAAGCTGACGTACACCGGTCCCACGATCTGCCTGACCAACGATGCCTCCTTCAGTGGCGCCGATGTTTTCGCGATGCTAATGACTCAACTGCCCCAGGTCACGCTGGTCGGAGAACCAAGCAACGGCATCTTCTCCAACATGCTGGAAAAAAAGTTAAGCAACGGCTGGAAATACAGCCTCTCTCACCAACGGTACTATTCCGCCGACATGATCTGCTATGAAAGCAAGGGCATCCCCGTCGACATCACCGTTAAGAACCTCTGGGTGGATGTGCAGCAGAACGTCGACCAGGTCCTGCTGACCGGACTTAAAAAACTGCAAGCTACCCAACCTTGATCCGATCTAGATATCAAGGCGATAGTGCGCTATTTTCTCCGGGTCTCCCTCGACTCCCAGGCCAGGCCCCTCGGGCACACGAATACGTCCTCGCTCGATCACCAACGGCTCCACCGTGATGTCATTTTCCAAGCCGTAATAGGTACTGTCGTTGGCCAGCGAGTAGGCAGGACAAGCTGCCGCGATATGAACCATCGAGGCTGTCTTCGGACCCAGGTCATGCCCACAGTGCATGATGACCGGAACGCCAGACGCTTCACCCAGGTGACCGATCTTGACGCAGGGAAGCAACCCACCCGCCGCGTAGGTATCGGGGAGCAAGAACTCGGCCGCGCCTGCCTGAAGAATTTCCCAGACGCTGGCAGGGCCCTGCACACTTTCATTCAAAGCGATGGGGGTACTGGTCTGCTCCCGTAACCAGGCTGCATCTGACAAGGGATCTGCCGGAATGGGTTGTTCAAGATATTCCAATTCGTAGGGCTCCAACTGCTGAGCTAACTTCGCCGCTTCTTGTGGCGTGTAGGCCCGGTTCGGATCAATCCGCAACTTCAGTTTCATCCCCACTGCATCCCGCACGCCCCGGACCATCTCAAGGTCTTCGTTCATGTCAGACCCGGCCTTGGTCTTTAGCGTGGAAAATCCCTGCTCCACGTAAAGGCTGGCAATTTCCCCGGCTCGTTCATAAGACTGGATTCCCATGCAGGCAGCCAGTTCCACCTCGGGCCGAATGATCCCACCCAGCAGGCTGGCCACGGGCACACCGGCAGCCTTACCACAGAGGTCCCACATTGCCATCTCCAACCCGGACTTAAGCCGTGATTCAAACGGACACTCGGCGTGATACTTCTCGAGATCCCATGGATCGTGGCCCGCCAACAATTCGTTCGCCGCGCGGCGCCCCTTCACAAATTCCTCAGCAGGGATGAAGTTACAGTTGTACTCCCCCCAGCCAACCAACCCTTCTTCGGTGTCCATACGTACGATAGCGCTCTGTGTTACCGAGCTACTGCGAATATGAGAGCGATAGGGAGCAATGGGGGGAATCTGCGGTATCTCGACCACGGTAATTTCCACGTTCCGAATCTTCATAGATCTCTTCTTCCCTTCCTGTTGGACGTCCCCGAATCTCGAAAAAACAACGACAAATCAAGTTGTTTTCCCTATCTCAATGATTTTCCGACTTTTCCGTGCGGGGTTTTACCTCCGGTTGGAGAGTTACTCCTTAGGTGGGAGTCAAAACAGGCTCAGTGGATCGTCACACGACCTAAATCCCTGACGGTTCAAGACACGTTGTCACCCTCACCTAGAAACTGACTGTAACAAAACCCGTCCGTTTTCGCTAAGTGAATTATCAACTATCCCTCGCTTCCGTTCCCCCCCTATCCCCAAGGAGAAGATCATGAAAACGTCCCTTAAAGTTACCGTGACCACGGCCCTAGCGATGGCCCTGGTTTATCCCCTGAACCTGGCCCTGGCCCAGGGATTTTCCTTCAATGCAGCTGCCCTCAAGTCGACTCGCTCGACGGCCAGTAAAACTCGCAATGCGAAGGCGCCAACTCGTCCAGCTCCTTCCAAGTCCCGGGTTCCTGGAAAGACGTTCAGCAAGCCGATCGCCAAGCCGGCCCCGTCCCGCCGACCAAACTCCAAGGTAACGGGTCCTACTTTCCAGCCAATTCGGTTCAAGCTACCGGAGAAGAATCCCCGGATCACGTTACCGACACCGAATCGGTCTGTACCCAAGCCTCTGGCCGGCGGCAAAAAACCACCATTTAACCTGACCCCGCCGATCAAGAGGCCAATCAAGCTTCCTGGCTTCGAGCAACGTCCAGATCCTCGTACGCCGAACGTTGATCCTCGGCTTATCGAGGAACTCAACCGGATTGGCCGCTCTCGCCGCCCCCTGGTGGATCCCGAACGACTTCGTGAAATCGGCGACGCTCTTGGAAACCGACACGGAAATGCCAATTCCGAGGGCAATCCTCCGGCCGCCGAGGAAAGAGCACCGGACGTGGAACAGGACCTGCAACCGGGAGAAGAAAACCTGGTACCACCGCAAGAGAACGAGCGACAGAATGCCCACTGCAACCACGGTTGCCACGGTCACTGTAACCACCGAGGGCCTTCCTTCGGATTGGATTTCCCTCGCTGGGGATTCGGTTACGGACCAGGTGGAATCTACATCCGCGGAGGTGGCCGTCGGTACGTCGAGCGTCCCGGGACCGTCGTGGTGGTCGAAGATAGTGGAGTGGTTGAAGAGAATTCCGCTGTCGAGATTCGGGAAGTAAACGATCTTCCCGAGGTTTATGTAGCGACCACGATTGCTCTTTCCAGCAAGCTGCCCCTTGGCAATGAGATGGGACAGGTCATCCTGGACATCCAGGGAATCTCGCTGCCCACCGAGTTACGAGCCTGGACGAACGAATCGGCTACCTGCACCCTACCCATGATGGGACTGGATCAGCCCAAGGAAGCTCGGTTGATCATGGTCACCGCCCAGGGGGAAGTCGCTCACTCGATCAGCGTCCTCTTGATGCCTGCCAAGGCACCTGCAGAAAACCCGCTGGACTAACCGGTGCAACTACTTACCAGCGGTAACGTGACCGGCTGGGGGAGCTCGCTCTCCTGGCCGGTTTTTTCTTGCGCGGTGAGCTATGAGCCTGGAGGAGGTGAGGTCTTGCAGTACTGCTCGTACTCAGCCAGCGTTTGATCGTCTGCCGGGTAGGTCCCCAGTAACGGGGAGCCACTGGCAATCTTTTCCAGGATAAAATCTTCCCGATGTTCCTGCCGGGCCGCCTCCAGCGCAACCTCATCGGCCATGTCCCGGGGGACCACGATCACACCCTCAGCGTCACCGACCATGATATCGCCCGGATAGACGGCGACGCCACCACACCCGACAGGCAGTTGGATGTCAGCCGGATGATGTACGGTCTTGTTTGTGGCAGCATGAGCCGATCTCGCATAGGAGGCAATCTCCATGGCAGCGATGGCTGGTGAATCACGAAAGCAGCCGTCGGTCACGATTCCTACTGCACCACGTGCCACCATGCGTGTTGCCAGGATATTGCCCATCGTGCCGGCATTCTCATTGCCGCGGGCGTCAATCACCAGGACGTCTCCCGGACCTACCTGCTCAATCGCCAGCCGCTGAGGATCCTTGCTGTTATCAAACACCAGGTTGTGATCCTTATCTGCCCTGGCAGGAATATATCGCAGCGTGAAGGCCTGGCCGACCATTCGCAATCGAGGCGCCAAGGGTACGGCCCCCGTGACAAACTGGTTCCAGAGACCTCGCTTGGCCAACACGGTGGCAATCGTAGCCGTGCTGGCTGAGTCGAACAAGGAATAGGTCTGTTCACCGATTATGCATGGCTCACTCATGAAACAACACTTCCTTAAAAGACGCCCGGGGGGGCAAATTACTTCTTTGACTTGGCTATCGCCGAATGAAACCCTGTCACTTTCAGCCCGATGCGATAAAGGCCGCCACCCGCTGTAATATAGAGCGTCTGTTGCCCTTCCCCCTTCCCAAAACAACAATTGGTAGGCAACTCGGGCGTCTGGATATAACCCAGTTCTTTCCCTTCCGGGCTGTAGATTCGAATACCGAACCGTTCCTCGGAACGGACGGCCGCGAAGATATGACCCTGCTGATCCACGGTCATACCATCGATACCCAGTTGATCCCCGAAATCAACCAGCACTTTTTTGTTCCCCAGCGTGCCATCCTTTTTAACTCGAAAAGCATTCAGCGTCATGCGACCACGTTTGGCATCCGTATCCGTTTCAGCCTGGGCCGTCCCATTATCGGTTTCTGCCACGTAGAGACGTCGAGCACCGGGTGCCAGGATCACCCCGTTGGGTTTATCAACGTTGGTCATAAGTCGATGCAGTGAGCCGTCTGGATCGTAGCGATAGACGCTCATGTGATCCAGTTCCAGCTTCTCCGGGCCCACGTATTTTGGGTCACTAAAAAAGATTCTGCCCCTGGGATCGATAACAATATCGTTAGGCGAATTAAACCGTTTTCCCTCGAACTTGCCGACGACCACCTTCACCTTTCCGTCGGACGTAATTTCAACCAGGGCACGTGCACCACCGAGTGGTGATGCACAACAGGCAAAAAGGCGTCCCTCGCGACTAAACATCAACCCGTTAGACATCTTGCTGTCCGGACAATGAATCACGGTCTTGCCCGAGGCGGGATCGAATTTCATGACACGAGCCGGACGGGCGTCAAAGGGTTGTGCAAAGTCACTGAAATACATCGTGCCATCAGCGGCGGCGGCCACGCCCTCGGTAAAACCACCTTCTTCCCAGAGCGTCTCCAGCTTGGCATCGGCTGGGATAATGGAAGGATCTCCTTTCACTTGCAGGGGTTCTGCCTGCAAGTCGTTCGACAAGCAGCTACTGACAAGAATACAACTGATCAAGACATGCAGGCGACTCATTAGTTTCCTCCTGGTCACGACGACCATTGAATCATGGCTTAGAATTACGGTTTCGATTTCTGTTTTAAATACTGATCGAAGAAGCGAACTACGCGACTCGACAACTGTTCACGGGTATCCTGCGTAGCACCACCAAAACCATGACCACCGTTGCGAACACGGTAAAGCTCCGTGGAAACCCCACTCTTCTTGAGCGACGCGTGCAACAGTTCACTCTGGTTAAAGGGAACCAGCTGATCATTATCCCCGTGCATATGCAGGAAGGGTGGATCATCGGAAGTGGCGTAGGTTACAGGATTGGCTGCCGCCACCTTATCCTTGTTGTCCTGGATAGCGCCTCCGATAAAACGAGACTCGGGCGAATTCGCATCATCATGATCGAGACGCCCGGGGAAATCATTCATACGCAGGAAATCACTCGGGCCAAACCAGTTACAGACCGCCTGTACGCGAGGCGAGACCTCCAGGTGGTCACGATGAACATCCCAGGTGTTTACGTCACCACTGGTCCCCAGCAGGGAAACCAAGTGCCCACCGGCCGAGGACCCCCAGGCACCAATACGATTCGGATCAATGCCATACTGATCAGCATGCGCACGCAAGAACCGGACCGCTCCCTTGCAGTCTGCGATTGCTGCGGGAAAAATTGCCTCACCACTTAAACGATAACTTACGCTGGCTGCCGCGTACCCCTTGGACAGTAGCGGTGCGAGCCGGGCAGCCGCATTATCCTTGCTACCGCTTTTCCAGCCGCCACCATGGATCCATACGACCATGGGTAATGGCTTGCCTTTTTTCCTCGGCAGGTAAAGATCCAGCACCAGCTTGCGCTCTCCCAGCGTGGCATAAACCACGTCGCGTTGGAGCGTGATGCCTTCAGGCAGCCTGGCTGGCCTGCGTTCGCGACTATTCCCCGGCTTCCGACGGGCGCGAAAATCATCATCTTCCTTGCGGGAGATCCGCCCGTCCTTGTTGGCATCAATTCGATCAAATAATTGCTTACCCAACTGCCTGGGAAATTCCGCTGGCGACAGGAAGCCATCTGCATTCCTGTCCCACTGTTTAAAGGGGTCACGCTGCTGAGGTTCCTGCCCCTCGACAGGCAGCGTGACTAGCGGTAGCAGCACCAGTAGTAACGAGCGCACAGTGGTCACCATCAAACAACTCCCTCTCTCACCTGGTCAATTGAAACCCGTTGCCATTGTAGCGAATTCAGTCACTGAAACCACCAACGCAGCTACTCGGTATCACGTCCAAAATAGAGTTCCAATCGCGATTTGGATTGTGCGGGGGTCGCCAGGCTCACACCCCAGGTGCAGAGGCCGGAAACGACAAACCCATAAACAAACGGATGCAGTGGCAAGACATCGGCAAATGGCAGCCATTGGTTACAGATGGCAAACGTCGTCGCTCCCCCCAGGAGCCCCATGATTACCCCGGGGCCGGTGGCACGTTTCCAGTAGAGCGCTGCCAGGCTAGGCCAGAAAAGAGCTGCGGCCCCTCCCCCGGAATAGAAGATGATCAGCGGCTGGATAAAGGTCGGTTCCTGGAGTGCCCACACGAAGATTACCAGGCCGATCCCGGCTGTTACCGAGTAGCTCAATCGTTTGGTCATGCGTTCGGATAAACGAGGACAAAATCCTTTTTGAACCAGGTCACGTACAACCGATGCACTGATCACCAGCAGCGCCGAATCCACGGTCGACATTACGGCCGCAAAGGGCGCGGCGATCAGGATTCCAGCCAGCCAGGCCGGGGCCACCTTTTTCGCCAACGCCGTTACCGCCTGATCCGCCTGGTGAGGTTCCAAACCCAGGTCAATACTGTGCGCGCAGTTCATCGTGATCATGCTACTGAAATACATCAGTAGCATGTAGGGTGCCAGGACCATGATCGCCCGTCTCAGCGCCCTGGTATCTTTAAAGGACAGCATCCGCGGCACCGTCGTGGGCATCATCATGGCGGCCAACGATCGCAGCATGAAATAAGAAATGCCCATGCTCAACGGAAGCCACATTTCCAGTCCCTGCTCCCGGTTAGCAGCCTTGATTTTTGCGGCCTCCGCATCGCCGGCAGCGATCTTCTGGATATTCTTGGGTACCTTGCGAGGGCCGGGGCCATACAGGTAAGCATCTCGCTGCGGGGGTAGACCGTGCAACTCGGCAACTGGATCCTGCCGATCACGCTGGCCCATGGTAGCCGCTGCCAACCCCCCGGGAACCGCCCGAATCGCAAACGGCACCAGTAGTACGATACCCACGATCATCACGATCCCCTGCATCGTATCGGTCCAGGCCACGGCGCGAAAACCACCATAGGTCGTGTAGGCCACCACGGTCACGGAAAAAATAGCCAACCCAGTGCGATACTCGATCCCCAGCATATTCTCCAGGATCTTGGCGCCCGCTGCGAACTGGGCCAACAGGTAGACGGTCGTGATCAAGACAATGATCACCGGGTAAATCAAACCAATCGCACGACTCGAAAACCGATCCCGCAACAGGTCCACCAGGGTCAGCGCTCCGGTCTGTCGGGCCAGTCGATTGATCCGCTTACCAACGATTCCCAGCCCTACCATGGCGGCAACGCAGGACCCGCTGACCCAAAGCCCCATCGACCACCCGTAGGTATAGACCCGTGATGGATAGCCCAGGAACGAACCGCCACTGGCCATCGTGGCCACCCATGACATGGCCAGGACCCAGGGGCCAAAACTGCGGCTGCCCACGTAATACTCTGATTCGAACTGCCGACCTTTCAGGTAACGGGCCGAAACCACCGCAATTACAAAGACACCCACCAGGTACGCCACAAATGGCACCAGTGAGTAGAGCTGAGTTCGATCAATCGCTGCCAATAACATGAATCTTTATCTCGCCCTGTAAATCACTCGTGAGTCTGCGTCGGTTCACCGTCCCCCGTGGCAGCTTTCAGCATGCCGTCCTGCAACGTACAGCCGGACCCTGGAAAAGGATCATCAGCTACCATGTCCTCGCACGGTTCATCATCTTTTAGAAAGCAGCCTGCGAACCACCAGGCCACTGCAATCAGACCTACCCAGGGAACCAACAGGCCCCAGAAGACCCAGGCCGGCATCCCCCAGACCAGCGGCGGGATCTCAGGTCGTTCGTCAGGTGCCAGGTAACCAAACCGGCCAATCAATCCACCCACCACGAGCAAGCTAACCAACCAGGTCCAGCCCACGAAACGAGCCTCTTTCCAGCATTGGCGCACGTGCCGTGCCTGGTTCGTGTAAAACGCCGATTGGCGGTCCGGTTGGTTCATGATTCAGTCATCCGTGGAACTACGAAATGTAGGCGTTTCACCGGGAGCCGGTGAATTGACAAAAGTACCGCGTTCCAAAACGGCCTCTCGACCGCCGTGGCTATTAACCAACGTTTCCTGGTCCGCCTTGGCCCGGGCATCAGCGGCATCCACATCCACAACCTGTCCTAATTCCTGCCGCATACTCGCCAGCAACTCTTCGTTTTGATCGTCGGCAGCCAGGTCCACGGTTTCCAGTGGGTCTGCCTCAAGGTCAAACAACTGCGGTGGGTCCTCGACATAATGAATCAGCTTGTGCGATCCCTTACGCAGCATGTAACTGGCACCCCGCGAACCCACTGCGTGGTACTCACTAAAGGCCACTCGGTTAGCTGCCTGACCGGCTGCAATCGGCCAGAGAGACTGTCCAGGAACGTCGGTCGCTTCGGGCTCGAGTCCAACGGCATCCAAAATCGTGGGATGACAATCAACCAGCGACACCAGGTCATGACAGACTTCCCCCGTCGGGACATCCGCGCCGGCCATGATGAAGGGGACCCCTACCGATTCTTCGTACATGGTGAATTTACCCCAGAGACCACGACAGCCCATATTCTCGCCATGGTCGCTCGTGTAGATAATACGTGTCTGGTCATCGAAACCGTTCTGCTGCAGGGCCTGCAAGACCTTACCAACCTGCAGGTCCAGGTGCGTACAGGCGCCGTAATAGGCCGCCGTTACGCGCCGCACTTCTTCCTCGGTAAAGGGTTGATCATATTGCATGGTGCGACGCAAATCCGCAATTGCCGGATGCATGGGACGCTCTTCCTGGGCGTACTGAACCGGCATGGGAATCTGGTCCAGCGGGTACAGGTCATACAATTCCGGTGGCGCCACGAAAGGCGGATGGGGACAGACAAAGGAAACGAACAGGACCCAGGGCGGTTGCTCCTGTCCCGCAGCTTCTTCCAGCCAGCGGCAGGCATGCTCGGCAATCTGTTCATCGTAATCCAGGTAGGTCGACTCCCCAGGACCCGCCGTCGTCACCCCGGCACGAGTTCCTTCTCGGACGGGAATCTGATCTCGCAGAGATCCCATCACATCACCGACACCATCCACCACGTTCAGGGGGAGAATCTTATTCGTGAAACCATCCGCATCCGCCGCGCTACGGTAATGCAGCTTGCCAATGGAATCGACCCGATGGCCGGCAGCCATTAACTCATGCCCCCACCCTGGCACGCGCCCCTCGTAGGGAAAGGCATTGTCCCAGTAGCCAATTTCATTGACATAACGTCCGGTGGCCAGGCTGGCTCGCGCCGGAACACAGATTGGACAATTCGTATACGCTCCAGTAAAACGCACACCGCGTTCTGCTAACCCATCCAGGTGCGGTGTCTGGACCAGCGGATGGCCATAACACCCGAGGGAATCGCGACGATGCTCATCGGACAAAATAAATAATAAATTACTTGGTTTCACAGTCGTGCTTGCCTCGCTCAGGGGACTCGGTAAACTTGGGCCATCTAATTTAAACCGCTGAACACCTCACCGCAATGCGCTGTGAAAGTACCAACGACCATGCAGATCACCCGAATTCGCGCCTGTCAGCCACCTACCCCAGGTTCCCCGCCAGACTGGCGAACCCAACTGGGGCAAATCGTCGTCGAAATTACAACCTCCGACGGCCAGACCGGAATCGGTGTTGGCGGAGGTGGCCTGGCCGGCATCCACGTCATCGAAACGGTCCTGCGAGATCTACTGACCGGCCAGGACCCCACGGACGTGGAAACACTGCATGCCCAGATGTGTCAGCACACAGCCTTCTACGGTCAAAAGGGACTGGTCGTGATGGCGATCAGCGGCGTCGACCTGGCCCTCTGGGATTTACGGGGCAAAATCCTCGGCCAACCGGTGGCTCAACTTCTCAACAAGTCCATCAACCTCAACCAGAGTTTGCCAACCTACCGTACCGTGTTTGATGAAGTTGAAACCGAGGCCGCACTGGATGCCGGACACTCGGCTGTGAAACTGCACGTCGAACGATTCGGTGACAGACCTGATCCCACCGCCATCGCTGAGTTGGTCGCGCGAGCCCGCGAAAAATTGGGGCCGGGACGCCCCCTGATGATCGATGCCTTTGGACGTTGGGACGTGGAAAGCACACTGCAGGTCGCCCAGGCCATTGAGCCGCACCAGGTAGATTGGCTCGAGGAACCTCTTTCCTGTGACGACCTCGCCGGATACCAACAACTCAAGCAATCTGTCGTTCCCATTGCCGGCGGTGAACATGAATACCTGCTACCAGGTTTTGAATTACTAGCTCACGACCAGTTACACAGCGTACTGCAACCTGACATCAACTGGTGTGGTGGACTCACCACGCTGGTCCAGGTCTACAACCTGGCTCGGCAGTCAGGATTGCGTGTTTGCCCGCATCGCGGCAGCGAGGTCTATGCCCTGCATGCCATCGCTGCACTGGATCCCGCCCCGCTGGCTGAATCTCCCAGGGATTGGTTTCATGTCCTGGACGGTGCGCCAACGATCCAAAACGGAACAATCGCGTTGAACGATGCACCTGGATTCGGAGTCGAGGTGGCCTCCTCGCTCTGGAAAGACTAGGAAAAAGCTTCTGCCGCCCCGGATTAGACAAAACTATCTTTTTCCCATCAGCCGACCTTGATATAATAACCGGCATCCCGCAGTTGGAATCGTAAATTCCATTCACGGTGGTCACAGCACTTACAAGTGGTTTTTCACGAACTTTACCCCGGATAGCTCATGTCACGCATGGCAAACAAACACGGCTGCCGCGAGTTCCGCAGCCAGATGCGTTTCAGCCGTCGTGAATTCCTGCGAGCAGGCAGTCTCGGCTTGGGTGGCTTGACCCTGGCGGACCTGTTACGGCATGAGTCGCAGGCTGCCAGTTCGTCGACTCTCGAGCATTCCGTGATTATCCTGTGGATGCGTGGTGGTCCCTCCCAGCACGAAACGTGGGATCCCAAGCCAGCGGCTCCGGTCGAATACCGTGGCGCTTTTGGTGCCATGCCCACGGCCGTACCCGGCATCCAGATCTGCGACCTGCTTCCGCAGTGTGCCAAGATCATGGACAAGTGGTCCATCGTACGCAGTTTGCATCACGGTAATGCGGGACACTCGGCCGGCGACCAGATCTGTTTCACCGGCTACAAGCCGGGCTCCGACCCGAACATCAACATCCATCCCAGTTGCGGATCCGTTGTCTCAGAACAGCTTGGTCACTTGTCGCCAGAACTTCCGGCTTACGTGATGATCCCCCGCCAGGTCCCCGGAACCGATTCCGCTTACCTGGGCGTATCACACCGTCCCTTTGAAACCATCTCTGATCCTGCCACCGCAGGACCTTTCCAACTGCAAAACTTCTCCCTACTGGAAAGCGTCAGCGCCAAAAGATTCGACGACCGCAAATCACTCTTGAAGAACGTTGACCGCCTGCGAGCAGAAATTGATTCGCGCGGTGAAATGTCCGGTGTGGATGATTTCCAGGAACAGGCCTACGCGATCCTTGCCTCGGATAAGGCAAGGCGAGCCTTTGACCTCGACAACGAGCCGCAGGCTATTCGCAATCGCTACGGTTTCACTGAAAAATATAACCCCATGGATCCCCGACGCTGCAGCGCCAGTGCCTTCAATCAACGACTGTTGCTGGCCCGTCGCCTCGTCGAGGCCAACGTTCGCCTGGTGACCGTCGACTGCCGCTGGTGGGACACGCACGTCGAGGGGATGGACTCCATGAAAAACGGCTTTCTGCCCCGTTGGGATCAGTCGTACTCGGCGTTAATCGAGGATCTTGACCAGCGTGGTCTGCTCGATACAACCCTGGTCGTCGCCTGGGGTGAGTTTGGACGCACACCCAGGGTCAACAAGGACAATGGGCGTGACCATTACCCGCATGTGTTCAGTGCCGCACTGGCCGGGGGTCCGATCAAGGGTGGCCGTGTCCTGGGCTCCTCGGATGCAAAAGGAGCTTTTCCTCGAAACCAGCCGACCGCGCCCCAGGATGTCCTGGCCACGATCTATGCTCACCTGGGAATTAATCCAGACAAGCACTATCTCGACCATGCCGGTCGCCCCGTTCCGACGCTGCCCTTCGGCAAGCCCCTCCAGGGACTCAGCTAACGGTTTTGCCAGCGTCCCCCACCACGCACCTAAGCGTCCACCTGGGACAAAATGAGTGCCAAACCCCTATAGCCAAGCGCTTTTGGACGTAGCCATTGCCGCCCTGCAAAGCACCGTAATAATTCCGACATGCCACGCAAAGAAACTGACAACCCTACACCCGAGCAAATCCGGACTGCCTGTCGGCGGATCCAGTCGTCCTGGACGACGCGCGAAGAATTGCGTCGGCGCCTCTCGGCGCCTCCCAGGACGTCGTTAACCAGTGCTCTTAACGAGTACCATGGTTGGATGCCGCCTCTTATCTCGATGGGAGACATGACCGGAATCGAACTGGACTGAACGCCAGTGCTTGCCTGGGAACGAGTGTCATGATCGCGCGGGCCGATTACCGGTTCGCGTCTGTTCCGGTCATGTATTGCAGGAACGCCCGATTCGGGTAGTGAATCATCGACTGCGTGCTCAAGTAATCGGCATCAGCCCGGTAAATCGCGACCAGGGCCTGCAACGATCCCTGGAAGCGGTCCACCAGCTTCTGATCCCATTTTACCAGGGCAATGCTGGCCATGCTTACCCACATGGCCTTCAGCTGCTGGACGTCTTCTTTTTTGAGTGAGCGGGTTTTCACAAATCGATAGGCCAGGTTCTGGTAATACAACGTTGCCTGGAACCGACGGGGTACGGTTAACTTCGCTACCTCAGATACCTGCACGGAATCACCACAGCAACCGAGCAAATCGAATTCCGGGGTCAACTCCAATCGACTAATCGAATCCAGCTCATCAAGTAACGCCTGCCGCATACTCTCGCGTTGGTCACGGTTTTGATCGACCCAGTAAAGCATCCCGGCTGCCGATCCCAGCAGGATACGCACAAATTCGGCCGATCGCTTGGTGGGCTGCATTTCCTGGACGGCGACCTGGTAGTCGCCATGGTTCGTGCAGCCAACCTGCATGCGAATAATGGCGATCCCGTAACGTCGGCGCAGCATCTGCCAGGCCAGCAGCAGGCCCAACACCACGATCGCAATTACCAACCACACCATGACTTCAGCCTTCGAGATAGGGCCACATTTTTTCCAGGCCGCGCTGGGCAACCTCCAGGGGATCCTGTTGCCAGAGATCCTCCCGGAATAACTCCAGCGACAACCAGCCGTCGTAACCGGTGGCAGCCAACAATTGGCAGTAACGATCCAGGTCCAGCTGACCATCGCCGGGCATCACCCGGTCCGGATCGTGTTGAATCTCCCTGGCGGGTTCCGCCGGTGCATCATTAAAATGGCTAATCGCAATCTGGCCGGCGTTCAACATGGCAATCGATTCCATGGAGCCGCCACCCCGGAACACGTGGAATGGATCCAGGACGGTGGTAGCCGCTTCATGCCCACTTGCCTGCAGGATTTCCAGGGCATCCTCGATCGTATTGAGCTGCTCCACGAATCCCAGGAACTCCATGGCGGGCTTGACCCCCATCTCGACACCAACTTCCAGCAGACGCCGGTAATTACTGGCTCCCAATGCGTAATCGGCAGCACCTCCGGGAGGACCGGCGATCACGTGCGGGGCTCCCAACTGAACCGACTGATCCATCCGTCGTCGACATTCCTCCAGGGCACCGTCCCAGGTATCTGCCGAAGCATCAAACCAATCCGCCAGGTAAATCGTCGTGGGCACTTCGAGGCCAAGATCGTCCAGCTGTTTGCGCATATCAACCAGGTTTCCACCCTGCTGCAAATAGGCATCCACGTCATCGTGCCAGATCTCGATAGCCCCGTAACCAGCGGTCGCCGCGATCTGTATTTTATCCATCACGGGAGTGGGACGAATCGTACTGGAATTCAAGCAGGGTTTAAAACGTGCCATGAGGATTCCTTTTCAACAAGCAAAGAAAAATATGAAGAGACACGATGCCCTGGCACGTCACGTTACAGCAACGGCTGGACATTTTCCGGCGGTCTACCAATGACCGCCTGCCCGGCCTTGACCACGATCGGGCGTTCTATCAACACCGGGTTGGCAACCATGATTTCAATCGTTTCCGCCCGATCCAGTTCCTTACCTGCCAACCCAAGTTCTGCGTAGACAGCCTCCCCTTTTCTCATCAGGTCCGCTGGCTCCATTCCCAGGGAGTCGAGGATCTCTCCCAGCTCCACGGCCGTCGGCGGCTGCTCCAGGTACAGGATCACCTCCGTCTGCACCCCAGCCTCTTCGATCATGGCCAACGTCTTGCGACTCTTGGAACAACGGGGGTTGTGATAGATCTTCATCTCGCACCTCTGTCAGTAAATATCGAAACGCCGATCAGCATGAACATCACGCCTAAATCGCGGAGGGGGCCCGGTGGTATTCTTTACCACAGGCCTCACATACCGCGCCTGGCACCTCTTTCATTTCCACTCGCCACACGTGATCACAGGCTCCCCGGGGCCGTGTTTTTTCCAATCCACAACGAACACATACTCCCGGAGGAAAACCAACCAGTGATCCTTCCCACTGATGTTCGCAGTCATTTTGCAGACGAATTTCGTGTTCCTGGTCCTGGGCCTGCTGCTGTTCAGAAACCTCGGCTTTCAATTCCTTCAGTTCCCTGGCGGTTTGCCAATCCTCGACCACGTCCAGCAGAGAGCGCAATACCATGTAGATCGCTCCCACCAGCAGGCTGACGACAATGATCCCAATAATCAGTAACAAGAACGTTTGACGCATAAAACACGAGGCTCCCTATAGGCCGTGACTCACGAACTACCAGATTAACTACTGCGGAAAAATCAACAACCACCGGGTGGCCCTGCGAACCACACAACTTCGAATATACCATTGAGCATGATTCTCCTGCGTGCAGCAGGTGCCTACAATAACGGTTTTCAGGATAACAGGATCTTCACCTTTGCCCACGCATTGGTAGGAATCATGGACAAACACCAACTTTTCGAACCCACTGAATTCGTCGAGTTACTCGAGGAACTGGAATTCACGCACGTGGTCTGGGTCCCGGACAGCACCCTGGGACTCTGGGAATCCGCGATCCTGGATAGCAAGGCCATCCAACTGGTCAGCGTCTGTCGCGAGGGAGAGGCCTGGGCCGTGGCCGCCGGACTCCACCTGGGAGGATCACGACCACTCGTCATTATCCAGTGCACGGGCCTGTTCGAGTCGGGAGACGCGCTACGGAACGTGCTGCACGACTACCAACTGCCGCTGTATGCACTGGTCGGCTACCGCAGCTACCTGAATTCGTCGAGCCTGCCGGGCGACACCTGCCTAACGTTCACCGAACCGATCGTGGACGCCTGGAACGTGGAAAGTCGATTTATTGACAGCCACGACAAGAAACACCTGTTCAAGGAACATTACCTGCAATGCCAGCAGGATCAAAAACCGGGCATCACATTACTAGCCGAAGGCCGCGCCTGATCCCATTCCCCTTTTTGCACCATGAATCAATCCATGTCATCCTCACGCATGTCTACCCCGGAAACCCTTCGCGTCCTGCATGCTGCACGGACCAACGAGGTGGTCGTCACGACAATGAGTACGGCTCGTGAATGGAACGAACTTACACCTCATCCGCTGGACTTCGTTTACGTACCGTCCAGCATGGGACAGGCCTCGTCGCTGGGACTGGGCATGGCACTCGCCCAACCCGACCGCCGCATCGTGGTCTGCAATGGCGATGGCTGCACCCTGATGAACCTCGGATCCCTGGCCAGTATCACTGCCGCTGCGCCGAAGAACCTGGTGCTGCTGGTCTTTGACAACGAGGTCTACGAGATTACCGGGGCGCAGGGGACGGCAGCTTCCCGGCATCGGCGCAGCGATGGTAACTCACTGGACTATGCGGAGATGGCTCGCGCCTGTGGCTTCCACTCCGTTCATACCATTGACAGTTTGCCGCAGTGGGAACAGCAAGTGAAACAACTGCTCAGCGAACCAGGGCCAGTTTTTGCCTGGCTCAAGGTTGCCCCGGTGCCAGGCGGTATCGGCCCTCGTTCTCCCGGGCCGGGCCCCGAACGGGCACGCGCGTTTGCCAGGGCCCTGCAGGATTCCAGCGACCCGATCTGAGCAACCGGACCGGTCAGAATCGCAAAAAATTGGTATCGCCGCAGTTCCGAGTGCTCGCTAAACTAATATCTGAGCGTTAAACGTGCTCGCATATCCCCAACCCTGATCCGAAAGCGCCATCGATCATGAGTAACGATGACCAGGCTCCTGCACCGGAAACCACGGAGAACGCACCGGCCAATGAATTTGCAGACCAGGCCAACCAGCAATCGGTCGGGATCGTGCGCGAATTCTGGGATTTTCTCAAACACAACAAGAAATGGTGGCTGTTGCCCATCTTGATCGTGCTGATCGGCGTGGCCGGACTGGTGCTACTAAGTGGCACGACCGCGGCCCCGTTCATCTACACGCTCTTTTAAACCGAACGAGCCGTCATGGACGTTCGTCAAGTTGATCAACCCGGGATGGGTTACTGCGCTTTGTCAAAGCGGTAGATTCCCTGTCCCTTGGGATCAACCACCATGAAGTAGACCTCGCCCATCTCGTCTTCACCGAACGAGATCACCTGCTTGCTGTCCGTGTGGAGAGCATGGTTCGAAACCACCTTCTTGGCTGCGACATCGTAACGCAATGCCCACAAGCGCCCTGACACGTAGTCGGCATACAGATAGGCTCCTACCAGACCCGGCAATCGCTTGCCGCGGTAGACGAAACCACCCGTGATCGAGCGCCCTACCTCGTGGTCATATTCCCAGACGGGATCGACCAGGTCCTCGCGAGCCCCCACTCCATTGGCTCCAAACAGGTGAGCTCCCTCGCGAAGGTTCCAGCCATAATTACCACCACGCGTGACGACATTGATTTCTTCCCAAAGGTTCTGACCTACATCAGCTACCCAGAGATCACCACTGGCACGATCAAAGGCGAGTCGCCAGATGTTTCGTAATCCCCTGGCCCAGATCTCGCTGCGTGCTCCCTGCTGGCCCACGAATGGGTTATCCGAGGGAATGGCATAGTTCTTGTTGCCCGCCTTGCGGTCAACATCGATACGCAGGATCGAACCCAACAGGCTTTCCAGGTTCTGGCCGTTCCCGTGAGGGTCATTACCCGCTCCGCCATCACCCAGTCCGACGTAGAGGTAACCATCGGGACCAAAGGCAATCGTGCCGCCATTATGGTTCCAGTAAGGTTGCTGCAACCGCATGATCTCTTCCTCGTACTGCGGATCGGCCTTGCTCGGATCACTCTTGGAAACACGGAACCGGGAAATGACCGACGTGTGCGGCGATTGACGCGTCGTGTAATAGGCAAAAAACTGGCCGTTCTTGGCAAACTGCGGGTGAATGGCAAAACCGAGGAAGCCTTCCTCGTTCTGGCGATCACTGTACGAAACTTTCTTGCTTAAATCGGCAAACACCTCGGTCTTCGTCGCGTTGCCATCGTTCTTGAAGGCGTGAATCACACCACGTTGGGTCGCTACGAAAATTCGGTTACTGCCATCGCCAGCATGGGTCAAGACAATCGGACGCAGCGGCTGCGGCTTACCGGCCTCGTTGATCGGATCCCAACCACTCCACTGGAGCTTTGGAAATGCCAGGACTGGCTTGTAAGCCAGCGTGCCGTCTACCGGGTCGAGGTTCGTTCCCTCCCGGAGAGGACGGATCTTGATATTTCGGTAGGAGACGAGGTTGCCGTGATCCTGCAGGCAGATATGCCCAATCGTATTGGCACCAAAACCGGGGTACTTGGAGAACTTGCTCTTGGCCACGCGCTTCTTCCAATCCTCGCTCCCCTTCACGAAACGGGCATAACGCACTCCGTTCATGTAAGTTGCACACTGCTTGGGTGTGATGGTCACGCGGAACTGGTTCCATTGCCCGGCTGGCTTCGTGGAATCATCCTTGGAACTGTACAGCTGGTAGAGCCAGCCTGCTTTCTGGGGATCATGACCACCGGTATTGTCCTGGATCTGGATTTCCGGCCCCGAGTGCCAGGCTCGCTTACCCTTCTCATCCACGTGGAACATGATGCCGCTGTTGCCGCCCTTGGAAATATTGTATTCCAGGGAAAGCTCAAAACTGTCGTATTGCTTGGCCGTGATAATGTCTCCCGCCCCTTTGCCCGCGCGGGTCAGAGCACCGTCCACCACCTTCCAGCCATCACTGACACCCTTGGCCTGGTAGTTGCGCCACCCATTGGTGGTCTCACCATCAAACAGCAGTTTCCAGCCTGCCTTTTTCTCGGCGGCGGTCAAGGCGTTCAATTCTTCCGCCGCAACCCATTGGGAACCGATCACGAGCAGGAAGGCTGCTAGAGATGCCACGGACACAGTCTTGCGATTGATCATCGTTTGAATACTCCTGGTAGGGTCCGTGCCGTTCAACTCGGCCCTGTCATGGTGGTGAAGTTCTTGGCGTCTTAATCACGAAGCCACCAGTATAAACCGCCAGCCACGGGCCTGACCAGCTACCCACGGTCAAGTCATAAAACCCTGTACACAAAAGGTTTTATGGAAATCCGGGAATTTCCTGCCGATTTCCTGTCCGCTTTGAAAGCCTGATGTCAATCTCCTAGTGAAGCAGGAAACAACAAAGCATCCTGCAAAGCAACCAACGACAACAAACACGAAAGAGGTGAACCATGAGATTTCCCAAGACCACACTCGCCAGCTTGATTTCCGCCACCATCAAGGCCTTTTTACTAGGCAGCGTCGTCATCACCATGACTGCCATGTCAGCCCAGGCCGATCCGCTGGACAAGAGCAGTCCCAAGATTGCCCACGGACGTTACAAGTACTTGGGCCAGTTGAGCTCCGGCATGTACCGGGATCGTGGCAAAAGCAGTCCCAAGATTGCTCACGGCATCCGTACCGATATTGGAGGCCACCTGCTGGTTCAGAGCACCGGCATGTACCGGGATCGCGGCAAGAGCAGTCCCAAAATTGCTCACGGCATCCGTACCGATATTGGCGGCCACCTGCAGGTTCAAAACTCCGGCATGTACCGGGATCGCGGCAAAAGCAGTCCCAAGATTGCCGAAGGCATGCACCGGGTCGAACGCAACGAACTGCGAGACGAGATCGACTTCGCAATCGAGACGGGACGCTTGAAGCTGGCCGACGAGTTGCTCTACAAGCTCGACCACCTGAATCGAGCGGGCAGGTAACCAACGACAACACTTAACCCACGGAAAGGAGCCCCGAGAATCAAGGGTCGCAGCAAACGCTGCGGCCCTTTTTTATTGCGCCAGCAATGGTGGGTGCTGATCCACGAAGCGGGTTGCTTGCTGGAATGCGTAGGCCAGCTGCAACACACCCACATCCTGTTGATGACGGCCCACGATCTGCACTCCCACGGGCAAGCCTTCCGGCGTGAATCCACAGGGAACCGAGATCGCCGGCAAACCGGTCGCGGTGACGTAATAACAGGATTTCATCCAGTCAATATAAGTCTCCATCGCGACACCGTTAATTTCCTTGATATACGGTGTATTCACATCGAAGGGGGGCACCTGGTTCACCGGCAGAATGAGATATTCATATTCCTGCATGAATTCTCGCACGCGGTGATAGAGTGATGTCCGCTTAATCTCGGCCCGGCTGAGATCACGACCAGTCAGCTTGAGACCTTCCTCGGCATTCCAGATGATCGTATCCTTGAGCTGATCCCGATGCGACTCGAGCAACGGTTCATAGGTACTGGCAAATCGCCAGGCCCGCCACGCCTTGAACACCTCGTCCGCATCACGAAAGTCGGGAAGCGCATCTTCTACCACGCACCCGAGGCCCTCGAACGTACCACGCTGGGCCTCGATCGCAGAACTGACTCGCGCATCGACCGGCAAGTCACCAAAGTCCGGGCTCCAGGCAATCTTGACGCCCTGGAAATCTCGTTCCAACGGAGCGGCAAAGACGGAGGCAGGTTCGGCAATCGAGATCGGTTGACGATCATCAGGTCCGGCGATCGCCGACAGTTGCAAGGCCACGTCTTCCACGGTGCGTCCCATGGCTCCCTGGACCGAGATCGGGAACCAGCCGATATCGCTGGGCCAGACCGGCACACGACCAGGTGAATTCCGAAAGCCTACCACGTTGCAAAAGTTCGCTGGATTACGTAGCGAACCACCGGTGTCACTGCCATCGGCGATCGGCAACATGCGGCAGGCCAGTGCAACGGCCGCACCGCCACTGCTGCCGCCACAGGTGCGCGTCGTATCATACGGATTAAGCGTGGCACCGAACACTTCATTGAACGTTTGCGATCCCGCCCCGAACTCGGGAACGTTGGTTTTACCAATGGTGATCGCGCCCCCCTCCCGCAATCGCTCGACAATCAGACCATCCTCGTTGGGAATCTCGTTTGCATAAATTGGGGACCCGTACGTTGTCCTGATTCCCTTGGTCGGCACGAGGTCCTTGTGGGCAATCGGCAACCCATGCAACGGTCCCAGGTCATCTCCGCGTGCGATAGCAGCGTCCGCCTCCCGGGCCCCCTCGAGAGCACGTTCAGGCAACAACGTAATAATCGCATTGACGGTCGGATTGACCTGTTCAATCTGTTGCAGGTGCGCCTCCATGACCCCCAGGCAGGAAACCTCCCGGTCCCGAATCCGCCGCGCCATCTCGGTCGCTGTCCAGCCACAAATCTCTGGGGTTACCATCGCTATCGTTCCTTTTCTTACCAACCCAACTTTCCAGGGTTTATCTTACGCCAAATCGCTCGCGAATGCCCATCAGCGTGCCTCGCCAGGCATTGTTTTTTCGCATCCCCGGAGCCCGGATTGACGGCGCTGCCTGCAGTCGTCACAACAACAGGTACAAAACCCACCTCATTCAACGTTATCCGAGGATCTTAATCATGGCATCACGCACCCTGTTGGCATCCGCACTCACCCTGCTGTTTCTTTGCCTGGCGTTCTCGACCGTGAATGCGGCACCACCGACCAACTACGACGAATCCAAGGTCCCCCAATACAAGTTGCCCGACCCGCTGGTCTTGCTCAGCGGAGAAAAGGTGACCGATGCCAAGACCTGGGTCAGCAAACGCCGCCCGGAGATCCTGGACCTCTTCAAGACCCAGATGTACGGAACCATGCCTACAGCCCCCCGTACCATGAGTTTCCAGGTAACCTCAACCGACAAGAACGCACTGGGCGGCAAAGCAACACGCAAGGAAGTTTCCATTCATTTCACCGCCGACAAGAAAGGGCCGCGACTGGACCTGCTGCTCTACTTGCCCAATAGTGTCGACGGTCCGGTGCCGGTCTTCATAGGGCATAATTTCCGAGGCAATCACACGGTCCATGACGACCCGGAAATCAGCTTCAACGAGGGATGGATGCGAAGTGGGGACGGGATTACCAACAACCGGGCCACCGAGGCCACGCGTGGCACCAGTGCCTCACGCTGGGATGTCAATGCTATCCTATCAGCCGGCTATGGCCTGGTGACTTGCTACTACGGAGACATCGACCCGGATTACGATGACGATTTCCAGAACGGCATCCATCCGCTTTTTTTGAAAGAAGGCCAAAAGAAACCGGGACCCTCTGAATGGGGATCGATCAGTGCCTGGGCATGGGGCCTGAGTCGCGGACTCGATTACCTGGAGACGGACGACGCCGTCGATCATGATCGCGTGGCCGTGCTCGGACATTCACGCCTTGGCAAAACCTCGCTTTGGGCAGGAGCTACCGACCCCCGGTTTGCTCTCGTGATTTCCAATAATTCGGGATGCGGCGGAGCGGCACTCAGCCGAAGAGCCTTCGGAGAAACCGTCAAGGTGATCAACGATCGTTTCCCGCACTGGTTCTGTGACAACTTTACCAAGTACAACGAAGACCTGGCCTCCATGCCCTTTGATCAGCACATGCTCATCGCGCTCATGGCACCTCGCCCGGTCTACATAGCCAGCGCCCAGGAGGATCGCTGGGCAGATCCCACGGGTGAATTCATGGCCGGCCTGGGAGCGCACCCCGTCTATAAATTACTCGGTCAAGCTGGGCTGCCTGCCCTGGCACCGCCCGGTGCCAACACCCCGGTAACCGGCACCATCGGCTATCACATGCGAACGGGAAAACATGACGTCACTTCCTACGACTGGAAGCAGTACATCTTGTTTGCGAACCGTCATTTCAAGAAGAAATAGCTGCCGGGTCCCCTGGGGTCGCTTACTTTTTCGAGAGACGCGCGACGGGCACCAGCGCCGGGTCACCGAGCACCACGTAAAGCGCCGTATTCTGTGCCAGGCGTCGTTCCGCCCTGGCCGGGTCAGGAACGATGAACTTACCACTGCGGTAGCCCCGCATGCCGATGATCCCATTGATCAACTGCTGGTATGATTCACCCACGGTTTTTCCTGCCAGCCACTGCTCCAATACCGGGTAAAGATGCGGAAAACCCGAGCTCAAACGCATATGACCAAAGAAGACCAGCGATCCCTGGTCTACACATTGCGTCGCAAAGGCAGCTCGCTTGCTCACGGTGTAGCCACCCGGTGCACGCGACATGGCTGGCAAGTCTGACTGGACGGGAGAGGCTGAAAAACAAGAACCACTCAGCACGATCTTTCCCGAGAAATCAACCGGAATAGCATCGATATCGACCGAGCATGACATGCCTGGAATCCCATGACCATGCATGACCACCAGCGAGGATTCCTGCAGCACCCGGGCAGGCGCCTCGGGAAATTTGGTCACGAACTTGCGCGGACCAGCTGTCGACAGGTTCCAAACATCATCCCCGGGCAACTCGGGAGAACCCTTGGCCTCTGGACTGTAAATCGCCACGATGGGAGTCTTGATCCCATACGATGCAAAAACGTTACGCAGGATGCCAGCCTTCTGCAGCGAACGCAATTCGCTGCGAGTTCGAACCTGGCTAATCGCCAGCGGCTTGACGTTTTCCGCCGTGCGCGGCTGGTGGTCGATGGATTGCTGGATTAGGCGAGCGAACGATTTTGGGTTCGACGCCATCAGGATACCCGGATAAACATCCAGCTGCGGATCGTCATCGAGCGTAGTCAGCGTCTCCCAGAGAGCCAGCAGCGTGTTCTCGCGATACGATTTCGTGCGTGGGGCGATGGCCAGGAACTTTACGTCCAGGTCTCGCAACTTTTCCTGAAGCTCCTGGCGCTTCTCTTGTTCTGACGCCAATGCGTTCAAGTCCTCGACCTGCAGCAACGTTCCCTCCCGATGCTTGGCCAGTCGATACAACGGCTTCAGGTAAACGTCCTCCTGGTGATCGGTGAGGATCACATAGTGTTTACCTGTTACCGGATGCTCTTCGAACTTCAGGATAAAGGCAGATGTCCGCAGCACCTGCGCCGGTGGCCGTGGTGAACTGCGATTAATCCGTGGCACCTTATCAATTGACGGAATCGTCAACTCCTGGGCCTGGCCTCCAGCCACCGCCAGGATCAGGGTAAGAGCCACTAAACTTCGCGTGAAAAACATCATGCCAGGTTACCTTCTCGCAATATCAAACAATCGTCTCGTCACTATGCCTAATCTAGGTACGCCTGTAGCGGATGTCGACCCAAGCCATCCCCGCCGACATCAGCCAGGATCCACCACCGCACGCGCGCACTCAGTTCGATCCTTCATGTTATCACAGTGATGACACCTGCCCCGATCGATGAAACTCCGGAAATTCACTTAGGTTCCTGAAAAAAAGGCCCTGTCAGCAAAAAAACCGTTTGCGAGACGAATTCCGTCTAGGCCAGCCAAGCGTTGGCACAGGAAATGCAAATTGTTTTATCACGGCAGCAGGTCATAGCCCGTCAGCTGAGCCTGCCGTCGTTTCCCCACCCCATGGATTTTTAAGCAAGGTGACTCGCATGCCCCGTACGATCACTCGCCCGTTCGTCTCCGCCCTCCTGTTCGTTTCTCTCCTGCTTGGCCTGGCGTTGGCTGGATTTACCCAGGAAGAGACCCTGCCCTCCCCTGGCACCGAAGCTGCTGGACAGGACGCACCTGAGGTTTTAACACGAGGTCCTGTCCACGAGGCATTTGCCGAACAAATTAACAACGACCCGGATTCCGGTGCCCTGGTACCCAATGCTCCTCCGGAACCGATCGGTGAAGTGCCTCCCGAATATAAACCCGAGGGGGAAAACGTTCTCTGGATCCCGGGCTACTGGTCCTGGGACGACGAGCGAGAAGATTACGTCTGGGTTAGTGGTGTCTGGCGTGTTCCTCCCACGGATCGCCGTTGGGTCCCTGGCTACTGGCATCAACAGGGTGAAGAGGGCTATTACTGGATTTCTGGATTCTGGATTTCAACGACGCAAGACGCCGTCGAATACCAGCAACAACCACCTCGCAGCATCGAGACCGGTCCCACCAGCGCCGCTCCAGACAAGAATCACTTCTGGGTTCCTGGTTGCTGGAACTACAACAACACGTACCGCTGGCGTCCTGGTTACTGGCGACCCTTTCGTGCTGATTGGATCTGGATCCCCGCTCATTACGTTTGGACCCCACGTGGTTCCGTCTTCGTCGACGGCTACTGGGACTACCGCATGCCTCGTCGTGGCCAGCTTTTTGCTCCGGTCTACGTTCGACATCATCGTCACCGGCATATCAATTATCGCTACCGTCCTTCCTGCGTAATTAATCTCGGCAGCATCGGTATGCATCTCTTCATTCGACCGAGCTATCACCATTATTATTTTGGCGACTACTACGGTGCCAGCTATTCCTCTCGTCGCTTCTACGCCAGCTTCAACTTCCAAAGCAGTGGCTTTGGCTGCGACCCATTCCTGACCTACTACCAATGGCACTTTGGTCGCAGCGGCGTCAACTACACGCATCGCTTGCGCCAATCACACTCTTATTTCTCCCGGTACCAGAACCAACGACCGGCGCGAACTCTCCGGTCCCAGACCAACATTGTCATCAATCAACAAAACAACACCCACGTCAACATCAACGTCCTTGGGCGTTCCCTGCATGACGTGGCACGCGACAAGCGTTCGACGCAGAAACTGGTGCGACTGGCCAACGAACAACGCACTTCACACCAACGTGATCTCGCCGAGATACGTGATTTCAGCCAGAAACGTCGCGAACACGAACGCGCTCACGTTCCCGGTAAAACGCCTGGACTGGCAGCCCGAGCAGCCGCCGACCAGTTAGCCAGTACTCGGGCCGAGCGTGCCAAATCACGAGCAGAGTTAACCTTGCCACCGGTCCGGAAGCCGACCCGCCCTGGAGATCCCCGTACCCGTCCAAGGGCCGGCGAACTCGCAAAAGAACTCGCCGAATCGAGAAATGGTGTCAAGCGACCCACGTCCAGACCTGCCCGCCCGGCCCCTGAAAAGAAAGCCAATGGGAAGGTGACCCGTCCGGCAATCGCCAGCAAGACCCCCGCTCCGATCGTGGGACCGTTGCCTGCTACCAAGAAGCCCACGGGAAAGACAACGCTCCCGGCCACGGTTCCGCAGGTAACGAAGACCACCCAGGCACCTTCCGTCTCGACGCCGACAAAA
>Ga0163108_10000209_pt1 | contig 44656 bp, 35 predicted proteins | sample Fk1155metaG_FD_109644 | JGI IMG/M metagenome (GOLD analysis project Ga0163108, IMG submission 109644) | Marine microbial communities from the Central Pacific Ocean - Fk160115 155m metaG | ecosystem: Environmental > Aquatic > Marine > Oceanic > Photic zone | place: The Central Pacific Ocean...
CACACCACTCACCATTCCAGACGCCACCGTATTCCACACAGTCAGCTTCAGGATCCCACTCCGGATAATCACACCACTCACCATTCCAGACGCCACCGTATTCCACACAGTCAGCTTCAGGATCCCACTCCGGATATTCACACCACTCACCATTCCAGACGCCACCGTATTCAAAACAGTCAGCTTCAGGATCCCAGTCTCCCTCATCAGGCAAAGAGTCGTCAGTAGGATATTCGCACCACTCACCGTTCCAGACGCCACCGTATTCAACACAGTCAGCTTCAGGATCCCACTCCGGATAATCACACCACTCACCGTTCCAGACGCCACCGTATTCCACACAGTCAGCTTCAGGATCCCAATCTCCCTCATCAGGTAAGGAGTCTTCGGTATATGGTTCTGCGCACCAGCCGCCAGCATCGTCTTCGTACCACACTCCACCGGCGTCCCAACATTCTGTTTCGTTGGTTGCTTCCCAAGGTTCGATCGCTCCTACAGAAGTTATTATTAAGGCACCAAATGTGGCCAAGATCGTTAAAACTGCGAAAGTTAGTCGTCGAAAATACATGAACTGGCTCCAGTTAAGAAATTCTTATTGCAAATTATTTTAAAACTCTACCTTAGAACGGTCTGTAGTGTCATATCCCCCCCGTAAACTCTTGATGACGGGATGTGGCGCAGCCTGGAAGCGCACCTGCTTTGGGAGCAGGGGGTCGGAGGTTCAAATCCTCTCATCCCGACAAATTGATTACTTCGTTCCAATAGGCGTCGTTACCGCCAAAAAGTTAAGAGGTACATGAGTTGAAGCATCTTATTGGTGGTATAGATTTTGGCGAAGGACCACGCTGGCATGAGGGACGTCTGTGGTATTCGGACTTTCATCAGAAGACGGTTTATTCTGTTGGTTTCGATGGTAACCGAAAAGTTGAGTTGGTTTTAGATGATCAACCTTCGGGGCTTGGATGGATGCCTGATGGTTCGATGCTGGTTGTTTCTATGATCAAGCGACAAGTTCTTCGTGTCACTGGCGATGAAGTTTTTGTGCATGCTGATTTGTCTGATTTGGCTACTTGGCATTGCAATGACATGGTAGTGAGTTCTTCAGGTCATGCTTATGTCGGAAATTTTGGTTTTGATCTTGAAGGCCAAACTGAGCCTTGTGCTGCTGCAGTGATTCATGTTTCTCCTGATGGGAAAACTTCTATCGCTGCTGATGAATTAGCTTTTCCTAACGGTTCTGTTATCACTCCCGATGAAAAAACTCTGATAGTAGGTGAGACTTTCGGTAATTGTTATCGGTCTTTCTCCATCAGAGAAGACGGCTCCCTTTCTGAGCCGTCCTTATGGGCTGAAGTTCCTGGAATGTTTCCTGATGGGTGCACGATGGATGCTGAAGGAGCTATCTGGTTCGCTGATGCTTCCATTCCACGCATTGTTCGTGTCGTAGAAGGCGGAGAAATCCTTGAGGAAGTAGAAACACCTCAGGTTCCATACGCATGCATGTTAGGTGGAGATAAGGGGACGACTTTATTTGTTCTGACTGCAGATTCTTCTAATGCGGATCAATCTGGATCAGGAAATGGCAATCTCTGGATGCATAGAGTCGATGTGCCTCATGCAGGCTTACCTTAAGTTTCAACTCTTTGCTTTAAGTGCCATATTGGCTGACTGAGAGAATAATTCTAAGTACTCTTCATCGCTGAGACCATTAATGGACCAAAAGTGATTTAGTCCTCTACCTATCACACTTGTCAAGTGTGCTAACTCTTTTACTGAAACCGGTAATTCTTGATCTTTTCTTACTCTTTCAAAAAGAGGCTCTAAGGTTGTGGCGATGGTTGGCATCCAACCACCCTTAACTGCGGCATAGTTTGCATAAGAAGCCATTGCGTGAGACATATTCCGGTGGCTGATGTAAACTTCACTTAATCCTTCCAGCATTATTTTGAGAATATCCATGCCCGTTGCTTGATTCACCTTCTCTTGGTTGAATCTAAAACCTAGGTCTCTTACGGTGGCTGAAGCGTGTTGAAATATTTCAGGTAAAGCACCAGGAAAGTGATTGTAGATACTAGGAACAGAACAACCTGCTTGCTGAGCGATAAGAGGAACGGTCACGTCTGTAAACACCTTCGAATCTAAAAGTTCAATCGTTGCTTCAATTATTGATGCATGCACTACAGAGTATTTTTCCTCCCCTCTTTGCTTTCGTAAATCATGCTGCTGTTCGAAATTTTCTTTCATATTTGAGGCCTTAGTCACTTACTATTTTTATAGCCATTAGGAAAGATTGCGATACATAATCATAAAATTCCTTGTCAGTGATGTAGTTCTGAGTCCAAGAAGTCACCGCTCCACGAATGATCACTGAACAAATAAAAGCTACCTCTTCTGAATCAACTAAAAGTTGCATTTCGCTCATCACGCCTCGAATAGGGGGCTCAAGCATCTGAAGAAGTTCAGGGTCCCAGTTCCCCTCAGCCGCGGCTTGTGGAGCATAAGTCATGATTGCTGCTGCCACATTTTTATTTTCTAAAACTGTTTCAGCGAGGCCTTCTAGAAGAGAGCCCATGTAGTCGGAAGGACTTAATCTTCCACGCCCAAAGTCTTTACGTAATAGTCCTTTCCTGATAGTTACTTCAGTGACTTGTATGTAGATATCTTGAAGAGCTCCTGGAAAATGGTTGTAAATAGTAGGAACTGAACATCCGACGTGTTGAGCAATCATGGGAATTGTTAAATCAATGAACTCCGTTGCTTGAAGAAGTTCTCGTGCGGCTTCAAGAATCTTGTCATGCATTACTGAATGAGTTTTAGCAGCTCTAACTTTCCGACCATCTACAATCATTACTTACTTCATTTTCTTTTAAAAGAACATTAAATTTAAAATAGCACTAATAACGTAACTTCGTTCTCCCAAAGCGAAAAAATGGTTAAAAAAAGGTACGGTTTCATTGTGTTAGATCTTCCGACAGTTTTAAAAAATAATTTAAATCAACTTTTTTTAGATGACCCTACCGCCAAGTCAATAGGTGTCACTGAAATAGCTTGGGCGCCAGGTGAGTCTTCTGTCCGAAGTGTCTTGACGGAAAATTTCACCAACTTTCTTGGTGTTGGCCATGGCGGTTTTCTTTTCACTCTCGCCGACGTTGCTTTATCTTTTGCTTCAAATAGTTACGGAAGAAAATCTCTCGCTATGAAAGCAGACATCACTTACCATCGAGGAGTCAGTACTGGGGATGAAGTTGTCGCTTCCGCTGTTGAATCTAGTAGGTCACGCCGTTTTGCTAGTTATCAAATTGAATTACGTGTAGGTGGAGAATTAGTTGCTTCTGCTACAGGCCTCACTTTTCGCACTGATGAATGGCACCTCAGTGAAGAAGATTGGCCTGAAGATTGGAAAAATAAATATTAGTCTTTAGAGGTTTTGACATAGACGTCGCGCCTCATATATCGCTGCGGCTATATCGCGGCTTGCTACAGAATCTCCTATTCGATGCAAGATAAAGGCCTTGTGCGGTCTTGGTTGAGGCCCCCCTGTTCGTAAAGCTTCTAAATCAGTGACTCCATCGTTTACCGAGTGCTGACACAGGTCTTTAAAAAGTTCATCATTAGGTGAACTCCCGTATTCTGCTACTACCAAATCCACAGTACGGAAAATCTCTGCTGCTGTATATTCATTTCGGAACACTGCTTGAATTTTTGTTTCATCGCGTTTTGCTTCTATAAGCCGATAATCGGGCGTCAGAGTCACTCCTATTTCATGAAGCATTTTCAGATAAGCCGGACCAGTGGTAGATGAAAGGTCATGGCCTATTAGTCGATCAGGCGTGACGATTTCTATACATTTCGCGTCATGTGAATACAGATACTCTGCTACGGAAAGCGCTCTTTCTGAACCATGGTCATCAAAGATTAGAACACTCTCTGGAATCTTTACTTCTCCTGATAAAACTTCCGTTGTTGTAAAAATAAGATTTTCTCCATCTCGTAAGGGAGGCTTTTCTGGCCACCCTCCAGTTGCGGTTATGACTACGTCAGGTTTCTCAGAAAGAATCTGTTGTGTTTCTGCGACTGTGTTGAGTCGTACTTCTACATTGAGTTGTTGAATTTCTGAAGTCAGCCATTGTGTGATTCCTAAAAGTTCAGACTGCCGTTCACTGGCCCGAGCTGCGAGTACCACCTGTCCTCCAACTTGGCTTTGTGCTTCCATTAGAAGTACTTCGTGTCCGCGTTCCGCACATACTCTTGCCGCCTCTAGCCCTCCTGGGCCTGCTCCGATGACCACAACTTTTTTAGAATCTTTTCTTGCCGGTGATATCAATTGAGGTATAAAAGTTTCTCGCCCTGTTGACGGATTTTGAATGCATGCTGCATCCAATCCTTGATGTAATCGATTTATGCATAGAGACGCTCCGACGCAAGCTCTAATTCTTTCTTCTTGGTTTTCTTTTATTTTCCGCACGATGTGTGGATCAGCCATATGCGCTCGAGTCATACCAATAAGATCAACTGAACCACTTTCTACTGCGTAGCGAGCTGACGAAATATCGGTCACGCGTGTTGCATGAAGGATTGGTATATCCACCGTTTCTTTTATTGAAGCTGCCAACGGTAAATACGGAGCAAGAGGAGTTCCCGAAGGTGGAATCGCTTTTGACAGTCCTGCTTCAGTAGCCAAGGACGAACTTGCAATATTTAAGAAATCTAGGAGGTTGCTTTCTGCAATCTTTTGAGCGATTTCTTTACTCTCTTCCGTGCTTAAACCTCCTATTTGATCTTCATCAGCGATCATTCGGATCCCTAGAAGGAAAGATTCTCCGACTGTTTCTCGTATTGCTTCTAAGATTTCAAAGGTGAAACGAAGACGGTTATCTATTGAACCGCCATATTCATCGGTCCTTTTGTTAACAAGTGGGGTCCAGAATTGATCAACTAAATGACTCGTAGCACAGAGTTCTATGCCATCCAGCCCCGACCTTTTTGCACGTTTTGCTGCTGAAGCAAAGTCGGCTGTAACTCGTTTTATGTCGTTCTTATCCATCTCCTTAGGCCAACCTCTATGCATTGGTTCGCGTATTGAAGAAGGAGCGATTGTCGGTAACCAATCACCGTCATTAGAGACATTGCGTCTTCCCATGTGGGTTATCTGGCACATAATTGCTGTGCCGTATGAATGAATACGGTCAGTCATTTCTATGAGAGGGTCAATGATTTCATCTTGTCCGAAATTCAGTTGCCCCCATAGTGATGCCGAATCGATGGAGACGTTACTTGACCCTCCGATCATGGTTAAACCAATCCCGCCTCGTGCTTTTTCTTCGTGGTAAGCGATGTATCTTTTTGAAGGTGTTCCATCAGTGTTGTAGCCAGGAGCATGGCTGCTTGAGAATATCCGGTTGGCAAATTCCACTTTTCCGATTTGGAAAGGTTCAAGTAGCGGATCTGGAAATCCTGCCCTTATTGCTTCATCTGTCATGATCTGTTTCTACTACTTCTTCATGTGGGCACTCTTATTGGCTGGTGTTGATTTCATATAGTTAGAGCCGACCCAAATGGGTCGGCTCTAACTTTGTACCCCGTACGGGATTTGAACCCGTGCTACCAGAATGAGAATCTGGCGTCCTAGGCCTCTAGACGAACGGGGCTTAACCAATACAAAGAATACTTTCTTTGTAGATCTTTATCTTAGCGACAGCGTTTCTTGCCGCCTCTTGCTCGGAGGAGAGGACTCGAACCCCTAATAACTGGACCAGAACCAGTTGTGTTGCCAATTACACCACCTCCGAAAATTGCCTTGAAGGCCCAGTAAGCGTAACGCATATGTTCCATTAGTCACCACTATTAGCGTGCGTCTAAACGGCGATAACCGAAAATACGTCCTAATCCTGCTGCCAAAGTTTCTCTCATAAGATGCTTGAAACCTGCTTTTCCTGAAGTTGGAGCAACTGTGGCTTCTAAACCAACTTCGTCAGATATTTGACGAAGTCTAAATGTGTGATACGAATCAGAAACAAGAACAATAGTTCTAATGCCGAACCGGGCGGCTTGACGAGAAGTAGCCGCGAGTTCCTCATAAGTACTTGAACCATCCACAATGACTACTAAATGCTCATCTGGGATTCCTTTTTCTCGTAAATAGTCATACCCGGCTTTTCCTTGTGTGAAGAGATCCCCTGGCTGATTTGATCCAGCTGTTACGACCATTTTTACGAGCCCTTGTTCATAAAGATCATATGCTCGATCAAGTCGTGCTGCTAATACTGGCGACGGTTCTCCGTTGTATTGCGCTGCACCTAGGACTAATGCCGCATCAGCTCCTTGTGAAGATTCATCAGATCCAGAAGCCATCCATACCTGTAGATACGTGATTCCAAAATAAATGAAACTTATAGCAATGAACCAAATCAATATGATCGGTGTCCATCGCAGGGTCCACTTAAGTGCCTTCGCTAGGACAAGTGGCATGAAATTCTCCTACAAACGGGACCGGGCCCGAGAAATACGGTCTAGTACCACTTCACGATCCATACAGAGAGCCATTGTTTCAAACAATGGTGGACCCACAGTTCTTCCAGTTACTGCCACTCGAACAGGTGCCTGCGTTTTGCCGAGTTTGATCCCTAAATTTTCTCCAACTTTAGTAACTGCATCTTTGATTGCTTCCGTTTCCCAATCACAATCAGTTAAAACAGTGAAAGTTCCATCAAGTATCTCAAGAGCGAAAGGAGCTTTTACCATTGCTTTATACCAAGAATCTGAATCTTCGACGGGTTCATCTAAAAAAACAAAATCAACGAAGCGGGGAAGGTCTGACAAAGTTCGAAGTTTTTCTTGCACCAAACCAACCATTGTTAAATAACGGTCTTCATCAAATTTCTCAGATGGCCAAGGAACTTCATCGCCTTGAACCCATGGCTTTACTCGTTCCATGAAATCATTCTTTTCAAGTTCTCGTAGATGTGAGGCATTAACGAACTCTAATTTCTTAAGATCAAAAAAAGCCGCCGCTTTGTTTACATCCTCAATAGCGAACAGATCAACTATCTCTTTTAACGGTCGTACTTCTATATCGTCAGGTGGACCCCAGCCTAAAAGAGATAAATAGTTGACCATGGCTTCTGGGAGATACCCCCGGTCGCGGTAATCAGCGATTGAGACATCGTCTCGACGCTTTGAAAGTTTCTTACGTTGTTCATTCACTAAAAGGGGTAAATGTGCATAGGTAGGCTGAGGCGCTGCCATTGCCTGAAGTAACAATATGACTTTAGGAACACCGGAGAGAAGGTCTTCTCCTCGTATGGCGTGCGTTATCCCCATATCAGCATCATCAACTGCGTTTGCAAGCAGAAACATCGGTGTTCCGTTTGAACGCCAAATAACAAAATCCTCTAGATCGTCTGTTGAGAAAGAAACAGAACCTCTTACCACATCTTCAAATTTTATAACTTCATTTTTTGGCATTCTAAAACGAACAGCTAATCCGTCTTTTATTTCATTTCCGTTGACAGGTTCATTGTCTGCATCACAAAGATAAGCCAACTCTCTATCTAAGAGGTCTTGTACTACTTCACGATGTCTTTCTCTTCGTTGAGATTGATAGAAAGGGCCCTCATCCCAATCAAGGCCTAGCCACTCTAATTCTGATAGCAGACCAGATGTCATTTCTGGTCTGTTTCGTTCGGCGTCAGTGTCTTCTATCCGTAGGACGTAAGTTCCTCCTGTAGATCGAGCATGAAGCCAGTTAAATAAAGCTGTACGCGCACTACCTACATGTAAAAATCCCGTTGGGGACGGAGCAAAACGAACTCGATCAGACACACCTTAAGGCTAGCGTTGCTTACGCTCTTGGTCTCTGATCATCATTTAATAATCGGATCATGTGAACTATGTAGCCTTCTAGTCTTTTCGCTGTCTGTTCATAAATGTCTCTCGATTTTCCCCACGGGTCGGAAATTTCATCGCGTAACCGTCCAGAAGTCATGTGACCTCCTCGAGCTTCATTTAGAGCAAGCAACCAATCCTCTAGGGCTCGTGATCCTAGCGATCCAATCTGACTGCCTATCCGAGGTATCTCTCCTGCGAGGAAAGTCCGGAGTCGAGCTTGTTGATCTTCTTTGGCTATTGCTGCTTCGTGTTGTCGAGTCATCGCAATTAGTATTTGTGACTCCGTTATCTGCTTAGTCGTGAGCTGTTGAGCCTTATGGCAGCTGAGATCGACTCCTCGATCTGCCAATACTTCAATCGCCAGATCAGTTGCTTCGTTCTCGGGAATAGCATCAGTTCCTGATGAGTGTGCTTCCATCTCTAAATCCTGTTGCTGAGCGTGGTGATTAAATAATGATTCTGCCATCGCTGACCGGCAAATGTTTCCAGTGCATACAAAGAGAACTTTCATTTTTCCCCTACGGATAAAGTGCCTTTTTTAACGCGTGGAATATTTCTTCACGTGCTTTGCTTGCTATGTCTATCTCCGCCCCAAGACTAGAAAAAGCATGCACTAGTCCTTCAAAACATTTAGCTTCTACCTGAACTCCTGCTTCTCTAAGCAAATTTGCATAAGCCATTCCTTCATCTCGAAGAGGATCAAATTCAGCAGTAGCGATATAACAAGGAGGAAGTCCACTTAGGTCTTCTGCTCTAATTGGGGCTACAAGTGGATCTTGAATAAAGGATGTTCCTCCAACATAATGTTTGAAAAACCATTCCATTAATGCAGCAGTGAGTATGGGTGCGTCTGCATTCTCTTTATATGAGGGCCATCGGGTTAGATCTACATCTACGGCAGGATATATCAAAGCCTGAAAAATGATTTCTGGCTTCTTTTCATCACGTGCTATCTGCGACACCACTGCGGCAAGGTTACCCCCAGCGCTATCTCCAGTTACAGCTAAACGTGATGCATCTATGCCAAGCTCTTGAGCATTTTCTGCGATCCAACACGTTGCTGCGTAACAGTCATTAGGTGCTGCCGGAAATGGATGTTCAGGAGCTAAACGATAATCAACAGAAATCACAACAGCCTCTGTCGCGTTAGTTATAGATCGGCACTGTTCGTCGTGAGTTTCCAGACTCCCAATCACCCATCCACCCCCATGAAAATAAACGATTACAGGAAGAGGTTCGACAGATTTTTTTGGATAATAAATTCGTATGGGTATGTCGTGCTCTTCTATCACCTGATTTTTTATCAAAAACACTTCTGGTCCCGTTCTAGCTACAGCTTCATAGAATTGACGCATCACTTCCGGAGGAATTTCAGTCGGATCGCCAGACACTTGTGGAGTGCTCTCTAAATATTTTTCTATTTCTGGATGAATAGGCATTATTTCTCCATGTTTCTTAGAGTTTAGGAATTTCTAATTTAGCCTTCTGCGGCTTTTCGATCCTCTTCGCTTTGATACTGAGGTGTATTTATACGTTCGCTACGGGTATCTCCTTCTGCAGAAACGACACCGTTATTTAGCCCACTTGATGCTGCTTCTTTCCAAGAAGAATCCTCTGACCATCTAACTCCGGTATCGACAATCGTTCCAGGCGTTTGAATTGCTGTTCCTAAAATGAGAGTGTTTCTCAATAATTGTTTTTGAAATTCCTTATCATGTGGTTTGCCGGCTGTGTAACCCAAGGGCATATCAACATAAGCAGCCCGTGGTGGATTCACTGATTTTGTGATGCTATGTGCCGCGGTAAGAACCAATGTCGGAATCCCAATTTCTTCTAATGCTCGTGCTACCAAACCCACGGTTTGGTGACATACCGGTCAAACTGGTACCAGAAGAGCAAGATCTATTTCTGTTTCCATAGTATTTATCTCACTGACAATGGCTGGAATGAGTTCTTCCTCAGTTCGTCGAATGGAATAGATACCTCCCATGAATGCAAGAGAGTGTGGAGTTAAAGCTTTTATGAATCCTTCTTCTACGAGTTCATTAAGGCGATCTAACGGAAATACAATATTTGGGTCTGACCTCGCGGGTTCAAGATCATAAGCGAAATGTGTAACCCTCACATCTGTAGCCGGCTGGTCGCTTGGAATAAGACGTAACCCAGTGTCGTCTTTCCAATGGAAAGCTACCTGTCCTCTTTGATATGCACCACCAGAACCGAGAAGCAAGATTCTCGATTCTTCTAAAGATTTATTAAGAGGAACCCATGGAGGAGTATCAGGTCTTTCCGCCCAGTGGTAGGCCTCATATCCAAGTGCCGAGTATTGTTCTCGCGTGCGACCGATGTAGTCAACTGGGTTTAGTGATGAACTCATTCTTATATCGTCGCATGTTCTAACCCGTTTAGTGAACACCACCCTTATATAAGAGTAGATACTTTGAGAGTGATTACTCTTATAATAGTTTTATGTCCGAAAATTCGATTTCTTATAGAGTAGACGCCTTAGCCGCTGAGACAGAATTCAGCGTTGACACAATTCGCTATTATCAGCGTCTTGGCATACTTGAACCACCGAAGCGAGTAGGCCGACACAGCGAGTATTCTTCCACACACTTTGATCGCCTAATTGAAATTCGTCGCCTCGCGGATGCTGGCCTGACTCTCTCTCAAATATCTGAAATTTCCGAAGGTCAAGCATCAGAACTTCAATCTTTGATAAATACTGTTCCGGCATTAAGTCGAGTGGATGTTGCTGAGCGTGCTGGTGTTCCTGAAAGCCTAGTGACTTTACTCTGTGACAACGGTCTACTTCAGCCGGTAATCGTAAAAGGTGCACCACGATTCAATGAAAGCGCTGTTGCCATGGTTCGGGCTGGTCTCGCCATAAGCTCTGCGGGAGTTCCACTTGAAAAGTTAGTTGCTTTAGCCTCAGAGCATGGGAAAAATATTGATCAAATCACTGATAAAGCGATCGCTTTGTTTGACGATCATATTCGAGGATCTAAGGAATCAGAAGATGACCTTGTTGAAGTAGTGCACACTCTCCTGCCAGCTGTCACACGACTTGTAGCGCAACATTTCTACCGAACTTTAGTTACCCGTGCTTTACAAAAAGCCGATGATGGCAAATATCATTCACTTGCTGAGACTCTGCGTCCTTCAGTTGCTGAGAATTTGGTGGTTACCTGTCAATGGCACTAACAAATGAAGAACCCGAAGATTTTCTCTTAACCGCCTCAACAGTAGAAATAATAGGCGAACCAGCTAGCGATCCTTTATCTTGGTTTCAGTCTTCTAAGAACTCTGACTCTCGCTGGTTCTGGGAAACCCCAAATGAAGACTCATCTTGGGTAGGTATAGGAAATGCATGCATCCACAACGTACGAGGATCTAATCGCTTCGATGATGCAGTAAAATTTACAAAAAGATTGTTTAAAGATCTATCAGTAGAGGGGCCTAGAGAGGCGCCACTCCCCCGAGTCGCCGCTGGGTTTTCTTTCGAAGACGAAGACCTTGGCGGAGTTTGGAAATCTCTTGGTGCTGGCCGAATTGTCCTTCCTGCTGTTCAGGTCTTACGTAAAGAAGGTAGAAGTTGGCTTACAGTGATAAACGGCTTCCAAGTCGCACTTCCAGAAATTATCCCCCCTCTACCTTTGATTCCTGCAGATGCTGATCCTTCTTTATGGTCATCAACTTCTGAAAGAAACCATTATCGACGCCTTGTTGAAAAAGCTCTTGAGAATATTCATGCTGGAAATATCACTAAAGCAGTTCCTTGCAGATCTATAAGAACTCCTCTAAATCCAGATCTATCCACACTCCTTTCAACTCTGCGTAACCTGTACCCTGCTTGTGTCACCTTTGGAGTAGACACTGAAAGTATTTCTTTTGTAGGTGCTACGCCAGAACGTTTAGTAGCTATAGATCAGGGAAATCTTCACACTGCTGCTTTAGCTGGCTCGGCTCCACGTCACTTCGAACCAGCTACCGACGCTGCCCTTGGCCAAGGGCTTATGACAAGTCCAAAGGAACGATCTGAACACGATGTAGTAGTGAAAGCTATTGATTCTGCATTAAACACTCTTGACATCACTACGAAACACCCCTCTGATCCTGAACTGCTGCGTCTCCACAGCATTCAACACTTATTCACACCTATTTCAGCCAAAATAGGAGACCAAGTTCATCTCCTTGACATCATCAAAGCTTTACATCCAACACCTGCTGTTTCAGGACATCCAACCAGTCCTTCTTCCGTTCTTCGATCTAAATACGAAGAGTTAGACCGTGGCTGGTTTGCTAGCCCAATAGGGTGGTTTGATTCATCTGGCAATGGAGAATTTAGAGTGGCTTTACGTTCCGCTCTCATCAGCAATGGAGAAACAACTCTCTATGCAGGGGCTGGAGTTGTTGAAGGATCTGACCCTGACCGAGAACTATTGGAAACCGATGTGAAACTACGTGCTTTGCTTGGCCCAATCTTGGCTTCAACAAAAGAGAGCTCATGATTTCTTCTAACCAAAGAGGCATGTACGAGTCCTTACAGGGATTCTTTGCTCAACTTCAAGCTTCTGGCGTTGAACACGTTGCAATTTCTCCTGGTTCTCGGTCCACTCCGCTCACTGTGGCCGCAGATCGAACTGATGGCTTAGAAGTCTCTATTCATCTTGATGAAAGATCTGGAGGATTTTTTGCTTTAGGGCTTGCAAAAGCTAATAAAAAGCCTGTTGCGCTTATTTGCACATCGGGAACAGCTGCTGCAAATTACCTACCTGCTGTTATTGAAGCTTTTCACAGCGGTATACCTCTAATTGTCTTAACCGCCGATCGCCCACCTGAGCTTCAAAGTAAAGGTGCTCCGCAAACAATTGACCAAGTGAATCTTTATGGAACTCATGTTCGCTGGTTTCATCAAGCCCAAGTGGCAGGGACAGATTCAGTTTCGAATTCTCTTGCTTTGGCTTATTCAGCAGTGGAAATATCGACTGGACAAAATCCTGGTCCTGTTCATATCAATTGGCCGTTAAGAGAGCCTCTGGAACCACCTGAAGTTTTTCCTTCTTTAACTTCTCCTTTGAAGCATCAGAAGGTGGAATCAGAAATCAGCAGTTTTGAGCTTCCTGATATTGAACGTGGACTGCTTGTAGCTGGACCGATGGATCTCAGATCTGAGGATGTCACCTCTATAGCCAATCTTTCAAAAAGTTTAGGTTGGCCTTTGATCGCAGATCCGGCTTCTGGCCTACGCCGGGGGCCGCACATAGAGAACTCTCATGTTATTGCGACAGGTGATTTTCTATTTGGTTCCTCTTGGGCCGATAAGCAAGTGCCGGATCTTGTCGTCCAACTAGGAGGCCTCCCTACCTCTAAACCATACCGATTGTGGTTAGAACGAAATCTTCCTGAAAAAGTTTTCAGCATTGATCATGTTGGTCGCCACCCCGATCCTGTAGGAGCGGTCACCCATAGAATTGACGCCCATCCTGGTGAATGGGCACGGATTGTGTCTCGGACACCACGTTTTTCAGATGAGTGGGTTAAAAGTTGGGAAACCGGAGACTTGATCGCTAGGAACACTCTCAATAAACCAGCTACGGACCCTATTTTCAGTGATTGTTCAATAGTGGAAGCTCTTTCACAGCAACTACCAACCAACGCCTCTTTGGTGGTTGGAAATTCTATGGCAATCAGAGATCTCGATGCTTTTTTGCCTGTCGATTCGAAACCTTTGAACATTTATGCCAACCGTGGCGCCAATGGAATAGACGGGCAAGTCTCTACTGCTGTTGGAGTGGCACATGCAACAAACTCTCCTACTGTTTTATTTTTAGGAGACCTCACACTCTTGCATGACCTTAGTGGTTTGCTGACTGCACGCCGACTTGGCCTAAATCTCACAGTGGTGGTTGCCGACAATAATGGTGGAGGAATTTTTTCCTTTCTCCCTATTTCGGTAACGCCAGAAATTGATTACGATCGCCTATTTCATACACCCCATGATTTAAATATTCCAGATTTAGCTCCTCTACTTGGAGCGAACTTGCACCAAGTAAAGAATAAAGGTGATCTACTCTCCGCTTTGAATGCTTCTGTTGGGCATACTGGCATTCATTTGATTCATGCTTTAGTTGATGCAGAAATAAACGTGAAAACTCATCAATCATTTACACATGCTGTGCATGAATCTTTGCTGCTATGAAGAATCAACTTTCTTTCCAAAAAATTGGGACAGGAACCCCCCTGATTCTTTTACATGGGTTCACAGGTGACACCACAACAATGATGCCTCTTGGATTGGGTTTAAATGAAGATAGAACGATCTATCTAATTGACCTACCTGGACATGGAGAGACTGGGCTTCTAGACGATGTCTCTCTATACGGCTTTGAAGAAACAATTGACCTTTTGAGAAATTTTTTAATTCACTCAAACCTTGACCAAGTGGATCTACTTGGCTATTCGATGGGCGGAAGAATCGCATTGGGTTTCGCTATTCGGTATCCAGAATTAGTAAAAAAACTTGTGTTAATTAGTTCTTCTGCTGGCCTAACTACTACAAGTGAGCAGCAAATGCGGCAACGAACTGACAATGCTCTCGCTAATCAAATACTTGAAGAGGGTATTGAGGTCTTTGTTGATGACTGGATGCAACAACCACTCTTTGCCTCTCAACTACGGCTTGATCCAACCATTATTGAGAAACAACGACAGCAACGTCTAAGAAACTCTCCCGAAGGTTTAGCTGCCAGCCTTAGAGGTGTCGGGACTGGGTCTCAGCCATCGCTATGGGATCAGTTGGAACTGGTGACCGCTGAAACCTTATTAGTCGTCGGAGAGGATGATTCAAAGTTTCGACGACTTGCCATGAAAATGGCGGCGGGAATTCCTAAGAGTGCCATATCTGTCATTAACGAGGCTGGTCATGCAACTCATCTCGAAAATATTTCTGCTTCCACGCAAACTATTCGATCATTCTTAAGAGAGTCAGAATGAGTCTTATCGTTGATGCTCAAGTAAATAGGTATTTGTTGCGTTACAAATCACCAATTGTTACCGCCAAAGGAACTTTCACAGAGCGGCCTACCATTATTCTCTCAATTCGAGATTCAGACGGAAACATAGGACTTGGAGAAGCTTGTCCAATGGTCGGATTCACGCACGAAACAATTGATGAAACCGAAAGTGCTATTTGGAGTTGGTTAAATGAAGAGGATCAAAACTCTCCCCCATCTATGCCTACTGCTAGGGCCGCTATAGAAAGCGCTCTCTTTGATCTACGTGCAAAACAAGAAGACGTCTCCTTATGTCAATATTTGAATCCTGAAAGTTCGCTAAATATTCCGGTTTCAGTTCTCGTAAATGGTGAAACTACGAAAGAACTTGTCTCTAATACAGAAAGGATTATAAGCAATGGCTTCACTTCATTAAAAATAAAAACCGGTGCTCAACCCTTCGTTGATGACATTTTGAGAATAAAGGCAGTACGTGCAACAGCTGGTTTTGATATTTCTATCCGCTTAGACGCTAACGGCGCGTGGACCCCTGAAGAAGCGATTTCAAATCTTGATCAGATGAAGGATCTCGCAATTGAATTCATTGAAGAACCTACCGCTGGTATAGAAAATTTGAGAAAAGTAAAAGATGCAAGTGATATTCCTATAGCTGCAGACGAAACTGCTGCCGATCTACAAACAATAAAAACTCTCGTAGATCAAAGATCTGTGGACTACATAGTTGTAAAGCCGTCAGCTATTGGAGGTATTGTTCCTGCTTCCGAAGTTGTGCGAACAACACAAGAGTCCGGTCTTAACATCGTGGTCACATCCATGCTTGAAAGTTCCGTTGGGATCAGAACAGCTGCTCATTTCGCTTCTTCGTTTCAATTAACAAATCCGGCTCCGGGATTAGCGACTTCGTACTTACTAGTAGACGATTTAGTTTCTCCGTTGCGTCTTCACGACGGTCACATTCACTTAGATTAATTGCTTTTATTTATTCAACCTAGATCGCATTGACTTTCGATCTGTCTCTTCACCAAAGACAGCCTCTGACTCTCTAGCAGCTGAAGCGAAAATTCCTTTGGACATTAAAGAGCGCTCTGCTGCTCTTCTATGCCAGTAGATCTCTGCTCTAGCTCGGTGAGCGCCTTCGTGAATAGGTTCCGCGGTAACGGCTAGTTCTATGAGGTGACATGCCAAACGAAGATCGCCTTCTTCTGCAATTTCTAAAGCTCGATTAGTCAAGATTTCCACCGAACCAGCAAGTTGAACCATTTCTTTCGCTACACGTTGTTCGGGAGCCGGTTTCAGGTTTGCTGCGTTTCCATCCCACCAACCTCCGAATTGACGATAAACATTTCGAACTACGAATTCTGGTTCATCATATTGAGGTGCCAACCAAGGTTTCTCTTGTAAATGTTTAGGCAAATTTACTTCATGAATGATTTGATCAAGTGTGGCACCCTCATTCATCAACTCCAAAGTGGAATCAGCTAAGTGTTCCAAAGATTCTGCAATGTCTCCGAGTACTTGCTCTACTCTCTTTCTGCCAACGATTGGTAAACCATGAGCTGGATAAATCTTTTCAGCCCCGATTTCTAACATTTCTCTCATCGCAGCAGCCCATTCGATTGGATATCGCTGAACTTTCTGTGGATTACCAGCGTTTGGAAATACCCAGGTCACAAAATCTCCTGCAAAGACCGCTTTATTACTAGGATCCCATACCCATGTATGGTCATCTGTTTCTCCTCGAGCGTGTCTTAATTCAAAGTCCCAACTTCCAACTTTCATCGACAACTGATCCCTGTAGGTTTGATCAGGTTCGGCTACATCTTGGGGAAGAAAATTTTCTAAAGTTTTACCAAGGCCAAAGTTCGCTACTGGTTTGATGCCGCCAAACTGTCTCTTATTAATAAATGAATTCCAACCATTAGTCAGCCGATAACGGTCAAATCTTGGAAGCACACCCTCATGAGCTACAACATTTGGTTGAGTTGCCCCTCGGTCTTTAACGTCGGCAAGGAAAGCGCCGCTTCCTCCAACATGATCAATGTGACCGTGAGTATAAACAAGAGTATGAACTGGGTCCTGGGACCATTCTCGCATAGATTGAACTACAACTTTGCCAGTTTGTGGGCCACTTGCATCTATACATACAAGACCTTCTTCTGTTTTTTGAATCCAACAATGAGAGAACGATTCGATTACCGCTAAACCATCATCTATTTCTGTTAATTCCTGGGTGAAACGATTTAAACGATGGTTAACTATCCCGGTATCAATGACTTGATTCGATAGTTCGACGGGATGCAAATTATCACTATTCATTAATCTTCCTTCCCAAAATGAGAGCAAATGATCTCTATGGCTCGTTCTGTGTCTTCGAAAAGAAAAAAATGTGAGCCATCAATTTTTTCTGCTTTCGTGCCAAGTATTTCTGCTTGTTTCTCAAACCAAATCGGATCAAGATCGCTTTCAGATCCATATAAAACTGAACTTGGAGCTTTAACAAGCGGTAACTTATTGAAGCTCTCTATTGGTCCATGTCGATTTGAGTCAAAAATCACCGCTTCGGTCTCAGGATTGCAAGCAAGTTCAACTTGCCCATCTTCTCTGTCGTTAAAACCCCAGCGTACATAACCTTCTAGGGCCTCATCAGTAAGACTGTTTAACGGTGGCCGTGACCCATACGACTCAATTACTGTCTGACGGTCCGGCCAAATAACACGTCGTTTACGGGCCCCAACCGCTAAGGGGTGAGGGCCTCTTGATTTGAAATTTTCTTCTTCGATGGGTGACCCACTAAATGAATCAGCCGGCATGGCTATTGCTTCAATAAGCATAAGTTCTCGTACTCTCTCCTGAGCCGAAGCTGCTATTTCTATAGATACTCCACCGCCTAAAGAAACTCCGAGCAAATAGAAATTTTCAATTTTTAAATGATCAGCCAACGCTAAAACATCAGCAGCCATATCATCGTTTCCTAACATTGCCTCATCAGTGACCAACTCGCTTGCACCATGACCACGCAGATCTACTGCTACGACTCTGAATGTGGACCGAAGTTGTTGCGCTAAAGGGTTATATACGCCGGCACAGAAACCATTGGGATGAAGCAGAAATAAGCATTCCCCATCTCCGCCCCAATCAAGCCAAGCAATTTTGAGCCCATCATGGTTAAAAATTTCTTGTTTAGGGCAATTGGTAGTCATCAAAATCCTTCTACGTAATAGCCCATTCTGCTACCTGAAAGACTCTTTGCCTAATTAGAAAATTTCAAGCAAATTTGTTGGCTATGTCTTCTTCTGTCCAGAATCCTGGAACGGGTCTTTCAGGTGAAACTTTTGCGTAATGGGTAAGACGATCAACTGCGTCGTCATCAAACATCTCTATCGCATCAAAGAACCCCGAACCTCCGACCGCTCTTAAAGCCCGATCGCCTTCACTTCCTGAACGTGGCAAATGCGAGGTCAAAATAAGTAGACGCGGACTGTCTGAAGAGTCTGAAGCTAAAACATGAGCTCTCCCTAATGTTTTCCATAAGGTGTCGGCTCTTCTCATACCAGGTCGAGCAGTGGTAAAAGCGCCAGAGACCTCAACGTACCAAGGGATACCTTCAACCTGATCTGTAACTAAAAAAGGAAAAGTAACTCCAAGTTTTCTGCATACTGCTTTTTCTTTAACTATTTCAAATCCCGACTCTTCAAGAATATTTGCAGCAATATCTGCTGCTTTCTTCCCCATTTCATTAGCACGATCTAGAACATGTTCGACTGTTTCAAGTGCTGTTTCGTTTGTAAAGAACTGAACTTGGCTACCAGATTCAGCGAGATCTCTTCGTCTCCAGGCCGCCTGTTTGCCTTCTGCCACTCTTTGTCTTTCTTCTTTTACACGCTCTGATGCCAAACTGACATATTCACCTTCTAAGTCGTACCCGACTGGACGTCTTCCGGCTCTTACCGCTGCAACTAACGTTGTTCCAGAACCCATGAAAGGGTCAAGAACTACGTCATCTCGATAGGTGTAAAGGTCAATGAGTCGTCTAGGGAGCTCAACTGGAAATGGAGCAGGATGGCCAACTCGATTTGCTAACTCCGCGTCTATTCGCCACACATCAAGAGTTGCTTCCATGAATTCATCTGTTGTAATCGTGCTTTCATGCGGTAAACCTTTACTTACACGAGCACTGCTGGATTGAGCTCGATCAAATCGACCTTTGCTAGCGATAATCACCCTCTCAGTCATATCTCTCAATACCGGATTGGCAGCTTTTCGAAATGATCCCCAAGCTACAGAACCAGTCGCCCCTTCAGCTTTTTGCCAAACCACTTCACCTCTTAAAAGAAGACCTAGGTCATCTTGTAAAATCCTAATAACATCTGCAGAGAGACTGCGATAAGGTTTGCGCCCTAAATTCGCAACATTGACTGCGATTCGGCCACCTGGCTCCAGAACTCTTGAACACTCTGCGAATACATCACGCAACATAGAAAGATATTCAAGGTAAGAAGTCGGAATAAGACTTTCTTGCGAATCATCATTGACTGCTAATTCATACTCTTTGCCAACAAAATAAGGTGGAGATGTAACAACCAAAGCAACCGAGTTGTCGGGAAGATGCCGCATATTGCGTGCATCACCATGTACACAACCATCTCCAAGGTCTGTAACGTTATTTACAGTATCGTCTTCGGACAGAACAGGAGGACTGAAACGGTCATAAAAAGCTGACGCATCGTGACTTTCGCGACGGCCCACTCCAAAAGATGTAGTTGAAGTTCCTCTTTGAGGTTCCTGATTACTCTTACTCATCTTAAATAGGGTACGCGGCCCGCGCGCGCGGGCCAATCAGAGTTTTAATTTTCTTACAAAAAGCCTTAATATTCAGGCTTATTTCAAAAAAATCTTTATAAGGCTGCGAACAAATCGGCTAATTGTTGCCTTGAGTGTTCCCCCGTAGTGGCCCAATCATAAATCGAACCTCCTATAGAACCTGTATCAATCAAAGAGTTAACAAACGCCTGTAAATCTTCAATGCGTGCCAAAGGTTCACCCGGGTCAGGCAAACTTGTTCCATCGTCTAAACCTATTCCGCCTATGCCATGAATTTTGGCTTCAGGGTCCTCAAGGTAACTACGTAATAGGCGAATACTTTCTCCACTGTAGTAATACGGATCCGCATGCTCTTCTGTGCGAAATGACCAGTAACTCATAGGCATCCAAACGTCATAAATTGGTGCTATTTCTTTCCAAGGAAAATCTGGCCAGAAATCTGGGTTTATCTCTGAAGTAAGTACAGGAGGCATGACTATGGCCCCTAATGGATCGCTTCCAGCACGTTCTCGGAGTTCGTAGCTTAGGTCTATGAGTCTTAGAGAACGCTCCCTACCTTCTAAACCGTCATTATTCCATTCAATATCTAAAGCTAACCCATCGAAGCTATGTCCGAGCACTTCAAATTCTGAGAGAGCAGATAGGCGTTCGATATCTTCAGTTCCAGAATTCCATTTTGGTAGATACCAAGCCACTACTTCTATATCTCTCTCATGTGCAGCGAGAAGAAACTCTGTCAAAATCCAAGGATCAGTTATTGGCCAATTAGCTCGACTATCGCTTCGTGCTGCTTGCATGTAAATCGTTCGAATACCACTATCAGCCATGCTGGCCACATCTTCAGGAGTAACGGTTGGTGTATTCACATACGTCGGATCAATATCGTAGGAATCAATCCATGTCCCAAGACCCCAGTAAGAGGTGATAGATCGTTCAGACTGTCTAATGATTTGTATGTTTGGCTCGACAGTTTTTATCGGATTAGCAGAAACTCTCGGTATAACTCTTTCTCTTGGCCCTGACGTAAAAAAAGCTATTGAGCCGATTCCAAGAAATAAGACAAGAAAAATAAGAGAAGAAGAAACAACTTTATTTCTCATAATCCCAGAGTACTGCTATATAGGTGAATCCTGTATTCACGAAGGGGTACCACCAACTATTGTCTAATGGCTACTAGCGTCAACTGCTGTGCCGGAGAATGATAAAAACGAAGACCTGATACATCCAGTTTCAAAATCTATTAGTCGTCGTCGTCTACTACTTGCTTTTGGTTTTGGGGCTGCAAATCTGGGAATGCTTCGCAAACTTCCTAAATTGTTTAACTCCTCTTCTACGACTTCTACCAGTGGTACATCTACTACTATTTCTTCCACTCCTAGTACAACTATTTTTACGTCTCCAGAGTTACCCCCAGTTTTTGATGTTGATTCTGTAGTAAATCCAGACGGACACACTTTTGATTTGGTTATATCCGGTGGAAGAGTCATTGATCCAGAAAGCGGCTTTGACGCTCAGGCTGAAATCGGTATAGATGGGAACCTGATAACACACATTGGTTTTGGAGACTTGACTGGAACAAACACTATTGAAGCAGCAGGGTTAGTTGTCTCTCCAGGATTCATAGATCTTCTTTCCTACCCACCTAATGGTTACGGGGATTGGTACAAAGTGGCAGATGGAGTCACCTCTAATCTTTGCCTTCATGGGATTGACTACCCAATGGATACTTTTTTATCTCAAGAAGAATCCATTGACCCACCAGTCAATTATGGAGGAGCTACCGATCAATCTGCTCACCGCCGCGACCTCGGAGCTGGTATTGAATTTCTTTCAAAAGTGCCTGGAGTTTCTATAGACGACTTAACTGAGTTGGCAGATTTAGACCTTCGCTTAGGAGCTTTAGGAATTCATCAACAACCGGAATACACCATCGGAGTAACGAAAGAAGAAATGTTGGCTCATGGTGTAGTTGCCTCAAAATATGATGTTCCACTGTGTCTTCATCTTCGTAGCGGAGACACAGTCAACCTTTCAAATCAGGAACTAGCTGTCGCGGAAGCAATCTCTGTCGCAGAAGAAACTGGTTGTCGCGTCCACATTGAACATCTCAATTCAACAGGTGGAACTAGCCGCATGGCAGAAGCGGTTGAACAAATTAACAACGCTCGTTCCAGTGGGTTATCTATCACTGCTTGCACTTATCCCTATACTTCTTGGGCTACCTATGCAGGAACGTCACGATTTGACAATTTTGAAGAAAAATTTGGAATCACCTATGACGATCTACAAGTAGTTGGAACTTCTTCAAAAGTGACAGCTGCTGAATGGCCTTCTATTCGATCCGCTAATTTACTTACCGCTGCATTTGCTATGTCTGAAGAAGATATCATCACCGCTCTGAAAGCTCCTTGGATGATGATTGGATCTGATGCCATACTTGAACAAAGCCACAACAATCATCCCCGGTGCGCTGGAAGTTTCAGTCGTGTTCTGGGACATTATGTGAGAGAAACCAAAACTCTTTCTCTAATTGATGCTTTGTCTCGAATGACTGCACTTCCCAGTCAACTGTTAGGAGAATGCAGTTTTGATATGGCAAGACGTGGGCGTCTTCAAGGGGGTGCTGTTGCGGATATAACAATCTTTGACGAAGAAAAAATTCTTGACAACGCGAGTATTGAGAACCCTGCTCAAGAATCTACAGGTGTTCCTCATGTGGTTGTCGGGGGTCAGATAGTTCGAATGAACGGCACCAACGACAGCAATGTTCGCCCCGGTGTTTCTATTCTTAGAGATCTAATATGACTTCTAGAATTCCAAATAATGAACGTAAAGTTGTTTGGCGTCTTTCTCAACTTCTTGTCCTTGGGGCATTATTCGTTTTAGTTTCCTCTTTTTTAAACGGTGAAGAATTAGAACAAACCTTAGAGGCCAACTCATCTATGATTTCTGAGAGCTCAACGACAACTGTGATTTCAGATGAACCAGATAATGTGCGTTCCTTTACGCTCGCTGCAAGCGGTGAAATTCTGGTTCATGAATTTGTGGCTGATGCTGCTCAATCTTCAGATGAAAGTTCTTGGGATTTCACATACATGTTTGAATCTGTTGAACAAGTACTAGGCGCTGCTGACCTTTCACTTTGTCACCTTGAAACACCACTTTCTGCAGACAACTCTGTTCTTTCTTACTACCCAAGTTTTGAAGTTCCGCTTGAACTGGCAGATGCAATCTCTTCGGCCGGATATGACGGTTGTTCAGTTGCGTCAAACCATAGTCTTGATGCTGGCATAAGTGGCATTAGTAGCACCTTAAGTCACTTGAATCGTGTTGGAATACAAACAGTCGGTATGGCAACAACAGCATCAGAGGCTAAACCAAGCCTCTTTGAGATCCATGGGATTACAGTTGCTCACCTTTCTGCAACTGACACATTAAATAACGGTTCTCTGCCTACTGACCCGATATGGCTTGTCTCTAATCTAGATATCGCTCAAATTATTTTGGAGGCTCAAAATAGTCGACTATCTGGTGCAGAATTTGTCATCGTGAGCGTCCACTGGGGAGAAGAATACATTTCAGATCTCAGCTCTCATCAGCAGCAGACAGTAACTGCACTTTTAAATTCAGAACATATTGATCTTGTGATCGGGCACGGAACCCACGTTCCACAATCAGTTCTTATCCATAACCAAAAATATGCTGTCGCCGGTTTAGGTAACTTTCTCTCAAACCAGCCAGGAGACGAACGAAGAAGATGCAATGAATGCCCTCCTGCTACTCAAGATGGAATGATCATTTGGTTTGAGATGGAAGAAAACGAAAATGGAAAGATTGTTGTAGTTCAAGCGTCTTACTACCCAACATGGGTTAATCGATCTGGCTACGAAATAATTCTTTTAGATTTTCATGAATCTTCAGAAATTGATCCGGAAACGCTCTCTGATTCAGCCAAACGCACTGCAAACGTAGTTGAACCTATTCTGTCAAAAGCCGTATCTTTGCCGGATGATTGAGAGATAGTCTTTATTTATTAGTTATAACATCTTTTACTTATTCTCATAGTCGAATATCACCAAAGGAGAACACCTGTGAACAGTTCATCTCGTGTGCACAATTTCAGTGCTGGACCCTGCACACTCCCCCTCCCCGTACTCGAATCAGTGGAAAACGAAATGTTGAATTTCGGTGACAGCGGAATGTCAATTATCGAGTCAAGCCATCGAGCTCCTGAATACGATTCCGTTCACATGTCGGCTTTGGCAGACTTCCGATCATTGGCTGGAGTTCCAGATGACTTCGCAATTCTATTTTTACAAGGAGGGGCGTCTCTTCAATTCAGTCAAGTTCCTATGAATCTTCTTAACCAAAATGAGAAAGCGGGTTATCTAAACACTGGAACTTGGGGAGGTAAAGCTCTTTCAGACGCTAAATCGTTCTGTTCGGCGTATGAAGCTTGGACAGGAGCCAGCGAGAACTTCTCTCGAATGCCTCAAGTCGATGAAATAGAACTTGGAGAAGATTCTCGCTTCTTACACATCACTACGAACGAAACCATTGGCGGCATCCAGTTACCTGACTATCCAAAAGTTGAAATTCCAATGGTCGCAGATATGAGTTCAGACTTTCTCTCCCGCCCGATCGACTGGGAATGTTTTGATCTCGTATACGGCGGTGCTCAAAAAAATCTCGGACCTTCTGGTTTAGCAATAGTAGTAGTCCGTAAAGAAATCTTTGAGAGAAACAGTCAAGTCTCTGACGGGTATTTGAACTATCAGAATCATGCCAAAGCAGATTCCATGGCTAACACTCCCCCAATGTTTCCTATCTATGTGATGGGGAAAGTTCTTAAATGGATGATTGATGCGGGTGGCTTACCAGAATTTGAAAAACGAGCTCAAGAAAGAGCCTCTCTGCTGTATAACGCTATAGACAATAGTGACGGCTGGTATAAGTGTCCCGTAGATGCAGATAGTCGCTCTTTGATGAACATCGTTTTTCGTTTACCGAGCGAAGACCTTGAGAAAAAGTTTGTCACCGAAGCAATTGACTTTGACTTAATTAATCTGAAAGGCCACCGAAGCGTCGGCGGGATAAGAGCAAGCGTCTATAACGCTCTACCTTTAGAAAGTGTTGAATCTCTAGTGACTTTCATGACCGAATTCAAAGAATCCAACCAATAAACACTTTGTCTAACTAACGCAAGATTCAAAGAGCGAATAATTGGTGCTCTGATAAATAAGACAGAACTGTTCTTGGACTACTTTTCCAGCTTCAAAACTTCCAGAGTCCACGGATGAATTTGGCTCATTCCACCCATCAAACCGACTACTCAGAATAAGCCAATTAGCGTCTCTTATATCTTTCGCCAAGTGACCGTCATCGCGATTAGCGAGACCCGGATTCATTTCAAGGTGATAACTCGCAGGAACATAGTCCGGAAGAAGGTGATAAAGCCAAGTTTCTGAGTAATTTGTTTTTGTAAGGTCTACGGGTCCAATAAACACAGATTCTCCAGTTCTAGCGACTGAATCTAATTCTTTGAAAAGACTTTCAACTTCTTGACGGTAGGAATCTTCCTCTACAGAAATACTTCGTCCCCCATGTTCTAAAGTTATTGCCTCTTCGGAAGTAAATAGTTGGTGATACACATCACCAAAAGCCTTGCCAAAATGATAGGGAGCAACTATTACCAAAATTGAAAAAATTGCTGCAGAAACTAACACCCCTGATGCTCGCTTTTTCAAAGAACTAGCGACGTTAATCAAGAGCGAAGTAAAAATTATTACCCCAACGAATCTTATGTGGTTAGGGCTTGGCCGCTGTAGCAACTGAGGCACAGCAGCTACTGAAAAAAGTGAAAATGCTATTAAAGGTGTTCTTTTAGAACGCCATGCCAGTATGAGCGAAATGACCGCAGCAATCACAAGCATCCAAAAAAGTAAAGATAGTTGTGAAGCGTGTCCAAGGCCTAGACCTGGGTTTGAAGCTGTTGTTAGATCATCCAGACGAGCAAAGAAGTCAGACGAGTCATTCCATTTTGGGGGTACCGGCAATGAACGTCCCGGCCTGAGTCTTATAACAGGATCAATAAACATTCCTTCTACAATCGCCCGCGGTCCTGCGGTAAAAATATGTATGAGGTAAGGAGACGTTCCTAGAACTAAACCTTTAATAGCAGCTGCACGATGTTCTTTTCTTGATTGCCATATGTACCACCCGAATCCGACTGCGATAACCAAAATCAAATCTGCTCGATACAACAAAGCTAAGCCAGCCAAAATTCCTGAAATAAACCACTTCCGTTTATTGGTACCGGCATCTATAGCTACAGCAAGTGCAGCTACTGCAAATGAAATAGCGGCAATCCAGGAGTAAGCGATTAATCCAAATGGAATGATCAAAACCCAACCTAGTAATGCAGAGCCTGCTGCCACGGTGGGGCTTACTGATTTCCCAATTCGATATAAACCCCAGAGCAGCAAAACTCGATAAGCGAGACCGACAAGACGCTCCACAGTTATTGAAACACCAAACATTGCGAAGGCTCCAGCTAGCGTCCACAAATCTCCTGGGCCATATAGGTGTTCAAAATCTGCGTTTGGAATTTGACCTTTTAAAACAAGTTCGGCCCCAATTAAGAGACTGCCTTCTTCCATCGTGGCGCCATTTGAACCAAACATGACCAATAAAGAGAGAGACACAGCCAACGCGACGAGAGTCACTGGCAAGAAACGCACCAAAGTTGACCGCGTCAATTTCTTCATTACCAAAGCATACGAGTATCTACAGATGCCAATGAGAACCTTTTATACAAAGTTAAAGCCACCTACTAAAAGGAACCTAATCTTCAACAATGGTTACTGTCCCTGCTTGCCCATCTACCTCAACTAGGGCTCCATCTGGAATCAAATAAGTTGCATCAGTGACACTTACAACGCATGGCAAACCCAGTTCACGTGAAACTATTACCGCGTGACTCATCTGCCCGCCTACGTTGACTATCACTGCTTCTACTGGAACAAAGAGAGGAGTCCAACTTGGATCTGTATGCGGGGCTATCAATACATCGCCGGGACCGATATCTCCTGGCTCAGAAGGATCTAACACTACTCTTGCTATACCTCTAGCTTTCCCAGAACAACCAGGAATCCCTTCAAGAACTTCACCCGCCGTTAGAGAAGTTCTCTCAATTTTTTCTCGTTTTTCCCAAGTATCAATAGGCGGTAACTTTCCGGAAAAACAAAAAGGTGGAACTAATTCTGAAAGAGCTTGCCGCACAGACTTTCTTTCAGAAATAATGTCTGCCATACTCTCAGGATTTGCAAGGTAATTACCCATCTCTTCAATACACACAAACCAAAGATCTTCCGGATCCCCACCTCCCCGCTCACTTGCTCTTCGACCCAACTCTCTTAAAGCAAGACGGCATTGATGAATCATGTCAATAATCACCGTTTTAGACCTCTCTCTTGCTTGGCTGTAATCAATCGCACACTTATAAATCAGATCAAAACGACGATGCAGAAAGCGGCTCAACTCGTTCTTAGCTGATTCAACTGCTTTTTCTCTTTCTTCAACAAGACGCTCTGAACGCAAAATCGGTGCTCTACTATCATCTGCTTGACGCATGCGATCAATAATGACAAGTGGCATCTGAGGGTTAGTTCCCCACACCTCACAAGCCATTTCCCATTCATTAGGACCCCTACTTCCAAACTGTTCTAAAAAACTTTTGAATTCTTCATTGAATTTCTTAGCCTCTGACTCTGCCTCTAATCGTTTTACTAATCCCTCTAAGTCTTGATTAAAGCATTCAGATAAAACCAACGAATTTCGGACAATTCGACTGAGGTCCCATAATGCAAAAGAGGGAGCAGCAGATTCAACATCCCCTATTCCTCCCAGTAAAGGCAAAACTAACGACTCATCACCTAGTTTGTTTTTACAAATTGTTTTCAGTAACCCGAGCCCTATTCCAGCACCTCCAGTAATTAAAAGATGATCTCTAAAGAGGCGTACTTGAAGGGGAACTGAATCAAGAAAAACGTTAAGAAGTTCTTCATCTGAAATATTAGAGAAATCTGGAAGTTCTTTATGCCACTGAATCGCCTCATTTTGGCTTTGTTCGAGCACATCGAGACGTTTTCTATACAGAGTGGAGAGCGCATAGATCGTCATTTTTATACTGCACCAAACATTCCGATCTCCTCGCTGAAATTTATGAGGTGGGGCAAGATTTTCTGATCCGAGGAAAGTTGCATCTGTTTCTTCAACGGTGGTGCCAGGAGTTCTAACTGCGATTACTCGAGAGGCAGAAAGATTTATATAGGTGTAACCGCCAAAAACTCCGCCATGAATATTGGCATCTTCTTGAAGTTCTTTCTCCGTCATTGCTCCAATCACACGTATAGATTCTGTGAACGGGTCCGCACTGAACACTCCTGGTAAGGATGTAGAAAATGGATAAACGACCTCGGGGTAAACTTCTCCGGAATTTCCCCTTGTATATACAGGGAATTTTTTACTTGGAGTTCCGTGAACATAGGGACCTAAACCTAAGTCCACAAACTCTAATGGTGGATTTGCCATACCCAGAACGGTAGTAGATAACGTTTAGCGAGTAGAGTTCGGGGTTCGTGAGTGTTTTCTGGGAGAACTACTTTGACTAATTTATTTGAACGGTTGAAATGGCTGGCAGCCCCGTTATTAATTTTTGTAGTTCAATTCTTGATGTTTCGCGCTCCAATCGGTGTAATTATAAACGGCGCTGTATTAGGCCTAATCACTGCTCTGGTGGCTTTAGCCATGTTCCTTATTTATCGATCAAATCGTGTATTGAACTTTGCCCAAGGTGAATTCGGTCTGATCCCGGCAGTACTCGCAGTCATGTTGATCGTTGAATCTGATTGGCCTTGGTTGCTTGCTCTTCTTGTAGGTGCGGTTGCTGCCACCCTGCTAGGAGGAGTAACCGAATTTCTGATAATTCGTAGATTCTTTCGCGCCCCTCGACTCATCCTCACCGTAGCAACTCTTGGACTTGCTCAAATTCTTGCATTTAACGCATTCCGGATGCCTTTGTGGTGGAATGCACGAGTTACTTCTCAAAGAATTGATTCCCCATTGGATTGGGTTTGGGATCTTGGACCTGTGCGACTAAGTGCTGACCATCTCCTCGTCTTGATTATTGTTCCCTTAGTTCTCTTAGCGGTAGGAGCCTTACTGCGCTACACCAATCTAGGAATAGCTGTACGAGCTGCTGCTGAACTTCCCGATAGGGCAGTTTCTCTTGGCATACCGGTAAAAAGTGTTCATACTCTCATTTGGGGAATGGCAGGGCTTCTTGCCTTTCTCGCTCTTTTTCTTCGTGCCGGAGTTATTGGCTTACCTGTAGGAGGCTCACTAGGCTTTGGGCTTCTTCTTCGAGCTTTAGCTGCTCTGATGATTGGGCGACTTAACCATCTTCCAACAATCCTTGTCTCCTCAATTGCGTTAGGAATCCTCCAACAAGGAATCAACTGGAATCAAGATAACTCTTTTCTGGGTGATGCATTTATGGCAGCAGTAATTATTGCAGCTCTTGTTCTACGTCGAGATAGAAAACAACGTGGAGAGACAACTCTTGAAAGTCTCTCTCTTATAGGTGACATACGTCGCCTTCCTTCTGTTCTCAACCATTTATGGGAGGTCAAACTTCTAAAGCTTTTTGCCTTAACAGGATGTATCGGTCTATCTTTTTGGTTGCCTCGAGTTCTAGAAACTCAAGACATTCTCCGGCTTTCCTACCTCTATCTCTACGTAATTGTTTTACTTTCTTTAGTCATCCTCACGGGATGGGCAGGACAACTTTCTCTTGGACACATGGCTTTCTTGACAGTTGGTTCAGTCCTTGGAGCCTATTTCACTCAAGAAATGGGGTTTGATTTACTTTTGGCTGTTCCTTTCGCAGGTTTAGGCGGGGCCCTTGCTTCCCTATTTGTTGGTTTGCCCGCTTTGAGGCTCCGTGGTTTATACCTTGCAGTAACTTCTTTAGCTTTCGCTGTAGCAACTACTTCTTACCTTCTTAACCCGCGCTTCTTTTCGTGGATACCCCAAGGGCGGATAGAGCGCCAACCACTACTAGGACGGATCGACTGGTCAACTTCTTTCGCTATGTATCATGTCAGTCTCATAGCACTCATTTTAGTTTTCTTTGCTGTTTCAGGAATTCGAAACAGTCGAACTGGACGAGTACTTTTAGCTATGAGAGACAACGAGACTGCTGTTTCGGCTTATGGGATAAGTCCCACAAAAGCAAAATTGGTTGCATTTGCTATATCAGGATTTTTTGCTTCAACTGCCGGAGCTCTAGTCGTTCACCATCAACAGGCTCTAGTGGTTGAAACAAACGACCATTGGCAAAGTATCGATCTTTTTGTCGCAGCAGTGGCTGGAGGCATAGGTTCTGTCATTGGTGCCGTGCTCGGAGCTCTTTATTACTGGGGAGGAGTCTGGTGGCTTCCAGGAAGTTGGAGGCTTCTCGTTCTTGGTGGAGGCGTTTTAGGTGTTTTACTTATCCTTCCAGGTGGTATGGCAAGTGGGCTTTATCAGATGCGTGATGCTGCCGCCAGAAGACTCGCACTGCATCATGGCATTGACGCCCCTGGTTTCACTCCTGACTTACATGAAGAAGAGAGTCAGTAATGACTACTAAAGAGAGATCAATGGTGAAGGGCTTCATCCATACGGTGAAACATCCGGTGGATTCAATACGTGCACTCGGCAGAGGGGGATCCCTTTATGGTCTTCTCATTATTTTCGGATTCAATGCTGTAGACGAACTTGATAGAGCCGCTTTTGACATTCTCGCTCCTGAAATAAGAGATGAGTTTAATCTCGGATTTCAAGGTTTGTTAACTATTATTGCTGTAGTAGCTGCCGCCTCCCTCGCTCTTCAAGTTCCAATAGCAGGATTTGCTGACCGTCACTCAAGAGTTCGACTAGCAATAGTTGGAGCCTTAGCGTGGTCGGTTTTCTCTTTCTCTACTGGGCTGGCCGGTGGAATCGTATTTCTCGCCTTCGCTCGATCTGGTTCTGCGATCGGTAAGGCTGTTAATGATCCCACACACAACTCTCTTCTAGCGGATTGGTTCCCTCCTGGTGACCGGCCGAGAGTTTTTGCTTTCCATCGAGCAGCTAATCCGGTTGGAGCAACTATCGGAGCTCTTGCTGCAGGATTACTTGCTTACTATTTTGGATGGAGAGCACCATTTTTCGTATTAGCAGTTCCTACTTTGATCTTGGTTTTTCTAGCTCTTCGCCTTCGCGAGCCAATTCGAGGAGCACAGGAACGTAAAGCTATTGGTGCTGATGAAGAAGCCATCTACATTGAAGAGCAGCCACCTTCTTATTCTGAAGGTTGGCGAATGGCTTGGAAGATAGGTGTGTTACGAAGAATATTTGCTTCCATGCCTTTCCTTACTATCGCGTTTGTCGGATTTAACTCTCTGAACATTCTTTTCCTTGAAGAAATTTTCAATCTTGATGTTAGAGAGCGTGCATTATTTACTGCTACTTTGGCGCCTCTAAGCATTATTGGTCTCGTGATTGGAGCCAGAATCTCTGGCCGTTTAATTGAAAAAGATCCTGGCCTTGTACTTCGATTTCTTGCTCTAACTTCAGTAGTGATAGGTGGACTAGCTGCTGTTTATGCTTTGTCTCTTAACCTTGTCATGGCTTTCGTTTCAGCAGCGTTGATAATTATTTTTGGAGCTATTTTAGGGCCGGGAATTCTCGTTGTTTTGTCAATGGCGGCACCCCCACGTGCCAGATCAATGGTTTTCTCCATTAGTTCGCTTTGGATACTTCCCGGTTTACTAATTCTTCCTCTCGTTGGTCGGATAGCTGATACGTGGGGTATTCGTTACGGAATGATCACACTGCTACCTATTGGATTGATTGGCGGATTAATCTTGGCCTCAGCTGGTCCAATTATTGGTGGAGACATTAAAGACGTATGGCAAACCGCTGCTGCGCGTTCCGAAGTTCTTCTTGCCCGAAGAAAAGGGGAAGAAAAAGTCATCATGTGTAAAGGGCTGAATGCAGGTTACGGCAACGTACAAGTTCTTTTTGATATTGATTTTGAAGTAGAAGCAGGCCAAATTGTTGCCTTGCTTGGCACTAACGGAGCAGGAAAATCTACTTTACTGAAAGTCATTTCAGGAATTGTGGAAGCAGACACAGGGGCAGTGTTGCTTGATGGACGAGATATCACTCACGCCCCACCGAATGAGATCGCTGCACATGGGGTAACTCAACTTCCTGGTGGAGCCGGCATTTTCCCCTCTCTAACTGTGGCTGAAAATCTTCGAGCAGCTTCTTGGCTTAATCGAAAGTCCGCTTCTAAAAATTGGGATGAGTACCACAAAGAGGCTCTTAAGAACTTCCCTATATTGGCGAGTCGTTTAGAAGAAGAAGCAGGAAACCTCTCTGGAGGTCAGCAACAGATCCTTGGCTTAGCCATGGCTTTTCTCTCTCGGCCACGACTTCTAATGATCGATGAGTTATCTCTTGGACTCGCCCCAGTAATCGTTGAAGAACTTCTTCCAAAACTCCAGACCCTAGCTAAAGAAGGAGTAACCATTGTTTTAGTGGAACAATCCGTAAATGTTGCGTTGACTGTCGCCGATACTGCTTACTTCATGGAAAAAGGCGAAATCAAATTTCATGGAGAAACATCTGAACTTCTTGAACGTCCAGATGTGCTCCGTTCAGTTTTCTTAGAAGGTGCTTCAGCCGGTCTTGATAGAGCTCAAAAAGAAGTCGAAAATCTTAGCGAAGCCCATGTTGAAATAGAGGAACCTGTAAAGAGTTCATCTGAATCAGGTTCTGCCTCTGTTCTTGAAGTTAGTGGAATTAGTCGTTCGTTTGGAGGAATCTCAGCAGTAAATGACGTCAGTTTCGAAGTCTACGCTAAAGAAATTCTTGGTTTTATTGGACCAAATGGCGCTGGAAAAACAACACTTTTTGATCTGATAGGTGGATTCACTGAAGCAGACAAAGGAAAGGTTGCTTTATCTGGAAGGTCTATTCACCATTTGACTGCTGCAAACCGCTCGCTCCGTGGTCTTGGACGCTCCTTTCAAGATGCAAGACTTTTCCCTGCATTAACAGTTGAAGAAACCATTGCAGTGGCGTTAGATCGGTGGACTACCTCACAAGACCCTGTGTCTTCTGCCCTTCATCTCCCCAATGCGTTTGATAGCAATCGAAAAGTTGCCGCACGTGTAAACGAACTGATTGAACTTATGAATTTAGGTGCCTTTAGAACAAAATTTATTCACGAACTTTCAACTGGAACGCGACGCATTGTTGATCTAGCAATGGTTGTAGCACACAGACCTATAGTTGTTCTCTTAGATGAACCTTCTAGCGGTATTGCTCAACGAGAAGCAGAAGCACTCGGTCCAGTTCTAGAACGTCTGCGAGACGAAATGGGTTGCGCTTTAGTCATAATTGAACACGACATCTCTCTACTTCGCTCTGTAGCAGACCGAATGATCGCCCTAGATCAAGGGGCTCTCATCGCTGAAGGAGACCCTGCACTGGTATTGAGCCACCCAACTGTCGTATCCTCTTATTTAGGAACAGATCAAGCAGTAATTAATCGTTCTGGTGTGCAACGGAACTAAACAAAAATTAAAGTAGGGGAATCATGGAACCAGGACAAGAAAAATCTTCAAGAACTACTATCGCTAGAAGATTGGGGCCGGTAGTAGCTCTTGTCGTTGCTGCTGTTGTGGTGGTAGTCATTCTCGTTGCAACCCCTTCTAATGACGAGAAAAACGAATCATCTTCATCATCTGCGGCAGTGACGGAAGAACTATCTCCTACAACAACCGTCGCTGTAAGTGAGTCTGAAACTGAAACTGAAACTGAAACTGAAACTGAAACTGAAACGACTCCCGTCACCTCAACGACAGAAGTGAAATTAGGTGGCCCTTCTTACACTATTGATCCAGATACAGAATCTCCCGAAGGGGTCCTTAGCTACCCCAGAGCCGACGAAATGGGTATTGCTGACACCATAGACTGGGGTGAACGCTGCGATACAGAAACTGGACAAGTTCGAATCCCTTGGTTCTTCCGCATACCTTGCTGGCAACCATTTGAAGGCGATAATGGTGGCGCAACTGACCGTGGAGTAACTGCAGACACAATAAAGATCGTCTATTGGACTCCGCAAGATAACGATCCAGTTATGGCTTACATAACTGATGCCATCATGAACAATGACACTAATGCTGACGTCGAAGACACCTTAAATAAGTTGATTGAATATTACGAAACTTATTACGAGACCTACGGTCGGTCAGTAGAACTAGAGGTTGTAACAGGTTCGGGGCTTGTAATTGATGCCGTTTCTGCTCGTGCTGATGCTGTACGTATCGCTGAGGAAATCGATCCCTTCATGGTCTGGGGTGGGCCAGCGTTTACGACTGCCTTTGGTGATGAACTGATGGCGAGAGGTATCGCTTGTATTGCCTGTGGTTTAGGCGGAACTGCTGCTGACTATGCAGAATGGCATCCAAATGGCTGGTCTTTAACCATGAGTGCTGAGCAAGCGAGTCTTCTCGTAGCGGAATACGTTGGAAAACGTCTAGCGGGACACAACGCTATCCATGCTGGAGATTCAGATATGCATGACCAAGAACGTGTCTTTGGAAGTGTTTATGAAGGATCTAGCGAGACAGCTGCTGAAACGAACGAGAGGTTTCAAACTGCTCTTGAAGAATACGGTGTTGAAACAGTGGAATCGATCTCTTACTCTTTAGATCCAGCAACGATGCAAGAAACAGCTACTAACATCATCGCCAAATTAAAAGCCGCTGGTGTCACCTCTGTGATGCTTAGCGCTGATCCAGTTGCTCCACGAGATTTCACTCGCGAAGCAACTGCTCAAAATTATTTTCCTGAATGGATAATCGCAGGTTCAGTTCTTGTTGACACAAATGTATTTGCTCGAACTTATGATCAAGAACAATGGGCGAACGCATTCGGTTTATCTACTCTTGGAACTCCGGTGAAAGAAGGGGAAGAGGGAAGCATTAATCGGTATGAATGGTTCCATGGCGAAGAAGCTGCCGCCGCAGACACCATCGGAGTTATAGATCCTTATCCTGCGCTGTTTTATTCAATTCTTTCAGCTACTGGCCCTGAATTAACTATGGAAAACTTCGCCGATGTGATGCTGACCTTTGATCCAACCACTCGTGGGGTCACTATTCCTTCAATATCTTTTGGATATTCAGGAAGATGGCCTGACCATCTTGAACCAGATTATCGCGGTGTTGATGACATCACGGAAATATGGTGGGATGCTGACCAAGTTGGAGGCGACGAACTTGGTGTTTCAGGCCCAGGGATGTACCAACATGTCAACGGAGGGCAACGCTACCTCTTAGGAGAATTCCCGGAATCCCCCACAGAGGCTTTTAACCCTGAGAACTCGGTATATAAGTTTGAAAAGACACCAGAAGCAGAAGCTTCACCTTATTACGAGCCTATATCTCCTGCGGCAAATAACTAAAGGAAATGAGACTTCATCCCTGGAATAAAAATTTTTCTTGGGAAAGACCTGAACGTCAAGAATATTTGATCTTTGACGAAGAGCAAGTAAATCATTTCCATGAACAGGGTTTTGTTCTATTGGAGAACGTCTTTGATTTAGATCTTCTCGCGAAAGTCGCTAACGATCTTGACGCTCTTGAATCTTCCATGGAGAACTTTCTACGAACTTTGCCAAATGAGAGGCTCTCTATTGCTGAAGCTGATGCCATAGTATTTTCAATTCATGCCGTAACAGTTTCGGAGGCAGCTCGAGAGTTTGCACAGCATCCGATCTTTGCGAAGATCTGTCACGATTTGGTTGGCGACAATGTCCGTCTTTACTGGGATCAGCTTGTTTACAAAAAACCTATGAAACCTCGCCCTTTTCCTTGGCATCAAGATAATGGTTACACTTTCGTTGACCCACAACAGTATCTAACTTGCTGGGTGCCTCTTGTTAATGCAACTGTCGAAAATGGCTGTCCGTGGGTCGCTCCTGGGAAACACGTCAATGGAACTCTGGCTCATGACTATGTTGAGCCATTGGGATTTCAGTGTTTTGAAGAACCAGAAGACGCTTTACCTGTTCCCGCTTCTCTCGGGAGCGTAGTCATTTTCTCTTCCCTGACGCCTCATGCCACAGGGCCAAATACTTCAGATTCAGTTCGGAAAGCCTATATTTTGCAATATGCCCCTGAAGGAGCAATGCTGCTTCGCGGAGAACCTGATGTTGGATCTCCCACAAGTCAGGTAGTTCAATCTGATGAAAACCGTCAGTTTTCAGTGCTTGTTAACGGATCTCCTGTTGTCCAATAACTAACTACTGATACCTCAACATTTCGCCAACTAACGCACCACTATGGTGTCCTGACTCCATATAGATCTGACCGTTGACAATTGTCGTGTCGTAACCATCGGCTCTCTGGGTCCAGCGTCCTGCTCCTCCGGGAAAATCATGGGTCATCTCTGGATAGTGAAGAGCCAAACCGTCAAAATCTATGACATTTACATCTGCTTTCGATCCTGGAATAAGACGACCGCGATTCTTGATACCAAATAAGTCTGCGGTATCAGAAGTAAGGCGACGAATTGCCTCTTCGATGGTGAACATCCCTCTATCTCTGACCCAATGTGTCAGAAAGAACGTAGGTTGACTTGCATCCATTATCTGTCGAGCATGAGCTCCTGCGTCAGCTAAACCCATCACCACATAAGGGCGTTGAATCATCTCAACTGCTTCTTCCATCTTTTGGTTTAAGAAAGGAAGCGTAAAGACTCTTCGCCCGTTCATCTCTAAAGCAATGTCTATCCACGCTTCAACTACTGAAACTCCTCTTTGTTCAGCGATTGATCCCAAACTCTCGTCAGGGCCTAAGTCATGACGCACCGGGTTATCTGGCAAAGGAAAGAAATTGTTCCAGTCAAGTGGTAGATATTGGAAATATTGTTCTGCGGATTCAAGGAGTTTTGCTCGAGAACTTGGATCGTTGAATCGCTCAACTTTTTCTTCCAAAGGTGAATCTCTGAGTTCTCTCCATCCGTCTGCTCCATCAAACGGTGTGCGTCCGCTCAAGCCAAATAAGATTCCGATCTGACGCGATGTGGTCTGAGGTCGAAGTACCGCTCCGTTCTCATTTTCATCTTCTACATGACTTAAAACTCGGATGTGGAGATCAGGGACGAGATCTACTTGAGTGAGGCCGAAAGTGACAGGACAGTTAGATCTTCTACTTATTTCTCCATACATCGCTATTTCTTCTTGAACCGGATCTGAAGACCCTTCACTTTCTGCTCGTCCGGCTAGTCTCGCTGCAGCTTCAAAAACACCTCCATGTTTTTTTAATGGCTCGGCGAGAGCAAGCAGCTCGTCAGCTGTGGCGTATGTCCCCGGAACATGACGACCATCAGGGACTTTATGTAAATGAGTTCGGGAGGTTGAAAATCCGAGAGCGCCGGCTTCCATAGCTTCTTCAACCATTGAAACCATTAGTTCAATATCTTCAGCTGTCGCTGGTTCTTCGTCTAAAGAACGATCCCCCATTGCTGCCACTCTTACTGCACAATGGCCGACCATTCCTCCGACATTTACGCCTTTGGGTAAAGTCTCTAGGACATCTAAATATTCTCCGTATGTGTTCCAATTCCAAGGCAGACCGTCAAGAATGCTTTGTGCTGGAATATCTTCTACGGACTCCATCATCTCCGCTAAGAAACCTTGATCACCTGATTTCACTGGTGCAAAAGTTACACCACAGTTTCCAAGAACTACTGAAGTGACTCCGTGCCAGCATGATGAACTACCTAAGGGATCCCAACCTAGTTGAGCGTCTAAATGAGTGTGAATATCAACGAATCCTGGAGTTACCAACTTTCCAGTCGCATCTACTTCTTTTTTGCCTGATTGTTTTACTTCCCCAACCTCAACAACAGTGTCTCCATCTATAGCTACGTCTGCTGCCTTAGGTTCAGAACCAGTCCCATCTACGACTGTTCCACCGCGAATTACAAGATCATGAATCATTGTTTCCTCCTGAATAAACCTTAGAACTTTTATTTAGATAAGAAGCACTTGAGGGCTTCTATTCAATTGAAGCCACGAGTAGTTCTACTAGACCTCCTGGATTCCAATAGCCCTCTAGTGAACGGTAAGGAATTGTGATTGATGCGGTGTTGGATCCTGACCCACCAACTGAAAACGGGGCAAAAGAAAGAACCAGACCTCCTCTCGTGAGGTTATATAAAGCAAAATTTTCTTCTTCTGGTCCAGCTCCGATATGTCTTCTTTCATCTACCCATGGTTCTGATTCAAGTCGTGCTATTGCCTCCGCTGAAAGAGCATCCACCCAGTCGGTATCTGAGTCAAACAGGTCAGCAAGCATAAGAGGTTGCCCGGTTTCTAAATCAAAAGTTTCAGTGAACGTTTCTGCTGAGTCTCCTGCAGCTCCAGAAACAAGTCTGCGCTCAATGTTTCGAAGACTCAGAACTTCGTCTGTGGAAAGCATGACCTCGTATTCATGCTCTAACCATAAACATCGACCATCGATAACTTCTCGGCAGGCATAGCCATTATTTTCAACTGCGGTTATAGCATCGTCAAGAAATTCTGCTGCTGCTCCTTGCGTTAATCCAAGGAGTCGACCATTAACTCGGGGCGCTTCTCTAGGGCCTTCAATGCGTGGCCAAACAATCTTGATTTCTATTTTTCCATTTCTACCTACTGGTAAACCATCGGGGCCATGTGCTTCTACTCCGGTATCTATAGAGCAAGCAAGTTCTTCCATCGTGATATCAGGACCAACTGTTCCTTCAATTTCCTCGTCTCTTTCGCGTGGTATCAAAAGGACCTGTCCCACTCGTAAAGAGTTTGGATTACTGAGACCGTTAGCTCTCATGAATGCATCTACTGTCGTGTCATGATCGGCAGCTAGCCCACTCAAAGTATCACCCGATTGAACTACCACTGTCTCTGGACCTTCATCTGGTAACACAATTTCTGGAGGTCGAGCACTTGCTATGCATTCTTCGGCAAGGTTTCGCGCGGGGTAAAGTTCTTGTGGTTCCCATCCTTCAACTCGTAATGGTGGCACAGTGTCGGTGGCCGAAGAGTTTTCAAAGAGGTCCCCTAAAGTCGTTGTAGGAGCGGTAGTTGATTCTTCTCCGCTGCATGAAGTTCCTAGTAGTAATGCAACGAGGAAGGCTGAGGAAACTCTTTTCATCTTCAAAGGTTTACACATTAAAAGGCTCTTAGTATGTCATCTAAGCAGATTCATTCATTTTCATATATTGAATTAATGAAATCAAAGCCACTTGAGACCCGTCGCTTAATCTGGCAGAGTAGATTTATGTTAGTGACTTAATGGGAGACGTTTTGACTATTTCAGAAAACAACTATCAACTAGCTGACCGTTATCAAAAAGTAGAGGGACACTTTTTTTTAACTGGAATTCAGGCTTTAGCTCGCCTCCCTATTCAACAGCTACGAGTTGACCGATCTGCTGGTTTGAATACTGCTGCTTTTGTTTCTGGTTATCCAGGTTCGCCAATAGGTGGGTATGACTCTGAAATTGAAAAAGCGTTAAAAACGGTTCCTGATTTTCATATTGTTCACCAACCAGGCGTAAACGAAGAGTTGAGTGCTACTTCAGTTATGGGTAGCCAACTAGCGGTACGCCAATCAGATTGTCAATACGATGGGATTCTTGGTCTCTGGTATGGGAAAGCTCCAGGGCTTGACCGGGCTAGTGACGCTCTTCGCCATGCCGTGTTTGCAGGAACTTCAACACATGGAGGAGCCGTTGCTTTAGTCGGAGACGACCCAGCTGCCAAAAGTTCAACACTCCCATCTACCTCTGATGCGGCACTCGTTGACCTTCATATGCCGATTTTTTATCCCGGAGACGTTCAAGAAGTACTCGATTTAGGTATGCATGCCATTGCTTTGAGCCGTATTACAGGGTTATGGACTGCCATGAAGATCGTCACAGCTGTTGCAGATGGAAGCGGAACGGTAGACGTTGCATCTAACCGTGTAGTTCCAATTATTCCAGACTTGACAATTAATGGGGCTCCTTATCGACATGAGCCTAATGGTTTTCTAATAACGCCCTACTCATTAGAAATAGAGCAAGAATTTCATGAGGTTCGACATAAATTAGCTAAACGTTATTTATTGGCTAATTCATTGAATCGTGTAACTGCCGGGAAACCAGATGCATGGATTGGTCTCATTTCTTCCGGTTTCACCTATCACGAATTGCTTCATGCATTAAATCGACTTGGACTCTCTTCTATGTCTGAGATTGAGAATGTCGGGATTCGGCTTTTACAGATGCAAGCTCCAGTTTCGTTTGACCAAAAAACTATTCAAGACTTCGCTCAAGGACTTGACGAAATTCTGGTGGTAGAAGAAAAAAATCCAACTCTTGAGTGGCTTGTTAAAGATGCGTTATATGGAAGCGCTAACCAGCCACGGGTTATAGGGAAAACTCACCCGGATGGTCGAGAGCTTATGCCAAGTTATGGAATCCTGGACTCAGACACTATCTTGCCTGGGCTTAGAGAACGTCTCGCTTCGCGTATCGAAGACCGCTTAGCGCCACTCATACAGGAACCAAAGGAAAAGATCCAAATTCCCGTTTCTGCAACCCATTCTCCTTATTTTTGCTCTGGATGCCCCCATAACTGGGGCACCAAAGTCCCAGAAGGAACTTTGGTAGGATCAGGTATTGGCTGTCACGGCATGAACATGCTTATGGAACCAACTCGAGCTGGTGACATCGCAAGCGTTGGAGCCATGGGTAATGAAGGAGCCCAGTGGATAGGTATCACTCCGTTTGTTGACCGGTCTCACTTCATACAGAACATAGGAGATGGAACCTTTTTCCACTCGGGTCAACTTGCTATCCAAGCAGCCGTGGCAGCTGGAGTATCAATTACTTACAAATTGCTTTATAACGGAGCAGTAGCTATGACCGGAGGCCAAACCGCTCAAGGAGGACTAGGTACTGCTGAATTATCAACAATCTTTCTAGCACAAGGTGTCAAGAAAGTATTAATAACTACTCCTGATTTAACTAGTTATGAAACAGTTGATCTCCCTTCTAGCGTTGAAGTTTGGGATCGTACTCGCATCGTTGAAGCGCAAGAAATGCTTGCCGCTGTTGAAGGAGTAACTGTTCTCATTCATGATCAGGCTTGTGCCGCCCAGACAAGGCGTCTACGTAAAAGAGATCTCGTAGCCACACCTAAATTTCGTGTAGCAATAAATCCTCGCATATGTGAAGGGTGTGGCGATTGCGGAGAGGTTTCCAATTGTCTTTCGGTTCAAGCAATCGAAACAAAATTTGGAACTAAGACTGCTATTGATCAGTCTTCTTGCAACCTTGACTTCTCTTGTTTAAATGGCGACTGTCCTGCCTTCATGTCTATAGCTATCTCTGATGATAAAGAAAACAAAAAATCTCTGCTCGAAACTCCTGAAAATCTTCCGGAACCCTCTCCTCTTTGGAACACTGAAGATCACATAGATATAAGGCTCGCAGGAATCGGCGGTACCGGAGTAGTGACTGTTTCTCAGATACTGGCTACTGCAGCGATGCTAGATGGGTTTGAAGTGCGAGGACTTGATCAGACAGGACTCTCACAAAAAGCTGGAGCAGTTATAAGCGATGTTCGTCTTTCTCGATCTAATCCAAGAGTTTCTAATCTTGTAGGAGAACGAGGAGCAGATGTTGTCCTTGCTTTTAACCTCTTAGTAGGAGCAGGATCCCACGTTATGCATGTTGCTAACCCAGATCGGACCATAATGGTCGGTTCCACTTCCGCTGTGCCTACTGGTTCTATGGTTGGTCATCCGGAAACTGCACTACCGGAAATCGGATCTTTAATTTCCACAGTAGATACGAGGACTCGACCTGAATTCAATCGGTTTGTTGATTCAGTAAGCATCAGTGAGGAAATATTTGGTACTAGCGCTCCTGCAAACATTTTTTTACTTGGAGTGGCTGTGCAATCTGGTGTAGTTCCGGTCTCTCCTTCTTCTATTAACGAAGCGATAGAACTTAACGGGGTTGCAGTCAACATGAACCAAATGGCTTTCGCTTGGGGGCGGAATTGGGTAGTAGATCCGTCTGCGCCGCAGTATTGCCCAGAAGTTAAGACAGAAAAAGATTTTGGTGTTACTTCTCTTCCTTCTGGTTTAGACGCTCTTGTTGAACGGTTGGATCAGGTAACTGGTTTAAGGTCCACTATTCAACTGCTCGTTAACGACCTTGTGTCTTACCAAAATGTTAAATATGCTTCGTCGTTTTTGGAATTGATAGAAAGTGTTGCTTTAGCGGAGCAAAAGATATCTAAGGGTTCAAATCGGCTAACTGAATCTGCTGCACGGAGTTTGCATAAATTGATGGCATACAAAGACGAGTACGAGGTTGCTCGATTATTGATAGGCCCTGAAGGTGAGGCAGTAGCCCATCAAGTTGGGAATGAAGATTCCTTAATTTCTTGGCATCTACACCCACCAGTACTTAGTGGTATGGGTGTCACGAAGAAATGGAAACTCCCTGCAAGTCTAGGTAAACCTTTAATGCTTCTTCTCAGTAAAGGAAAGGTTCTTCGCGGCACACGGTTTGATCTTTTCGGTTATACAGATGTTCGGCGTTTAGAACGAGAACTTGTTTCCGAATATCAGAAAACTCTTCACTTAATCGTTGAGAACTTGTCCCAGAACAACTTTGAAGAATGCGTCGCTATTAGCAAACTGGCGTTAGATGTGAGAGGTTTTGAGGCCTTGAAGTTAGAGCGTGGAAAGGCTTGTTTAGACGCTTTATCAAAAGTTGAAAGACTAATCAGCTAGTCCAACGGCTTAAAAAGTTTGTATTGGCGAAAGATAAGGCATGATTAAGTATGGAAAACATTGATTGGGACGCTCTTCGTTCAGCTGCGGCAGAAGCTGCTAAGCAGTCATATTCTCCTTACTCAAAGTTCCCTGTAGGGGCTGCCGCGTTTACTGAAGATGGTCGGCTTATTACTGGCTGCAATGTGGAGAACGTTTCTTACGGTTTAACTCTTTGCGCGGAGTGTGGACTGGTATCGGCTTTGCATCTTTCTGGTGGAGGGAAAATAGTTGCCTCGGTGGCGACAAATCCTGCGGGGAAACCTCTTTCACCTTGTGGAAGGTGCCGTCAACTGCTTTTAGAAGCCGGTGGACCGGATTTGATTGTTGATGGGCCCGGTGGTCCACGCAACATTCTTGAGTTGCTTGCTGATCCTTTTATGCAAGAAGACCTCTATGACGGAAATAGCGGATGAACGTTATCGACATCATAAAAACTAAGCGTGATGGCGGCGAGTTAACTGAGGATCAGATTTCTTGGTTTATTAAAGAATTTTCCCAAGGTGGCTCTATCCCTGATGAGCAAGCAGCTGCTTTAGCTATGGCTATCTATTTTCAAGGAATGGAACGCAAAGAATTAAGCAGCTGGAACAAAGCAATGGTCAATTCTGGGGCGACACTTGACCTTTCGCAGGTGGGGCGTCGAACGGTTGATAAGCATTCCACTGGTGGTGTGGGTGACAAAGTTTCTTTAATTTTAGTTCCGTTGATTGCGGCGTGTGGGCCGGCGGTTCCGCAGCTTTCTGGCCGTGCTTTAGGTCATGGGGGTGGAACTCTTGACAAGATGGAAGCTATTCCGGGTTGGCGTGCCTCTTTAAGTAACGAAGAAATGGTTACCCAGTTACGTGAACTTGGTGGGATGATTGCTGCCGCTACATCTGATCTGAACCCTGCGGACCGTCGTTTGTACCAGTTGCGTGATGTCACTTCGACAATTGATTCGATTCCATTGATCGCGAGTTCGATTATTTCTAAAAAAGTTGCGGAAGGAACTGAAGCGTTGGTATTAGATGTAAAAACCGGAGCCGGTGCTTTCATGAAAGAAGTTGACCAGGCTCGTCTTCTTGCTGAAACGATGGTGCAGTTAGGAGAAGATTCTGGAGTTCGTACTGTTGCTTTGATTACCGGCATGGAAAATGTTCTCGGGCGGGCGGCCGGTAATGCTTTAGAGGTTGTAGAAGCCATTGACATTCTTGAAGGTAACGGGCCAGAAGATGTGGTTGAAGTGACATTGGCTTTGGCTCAGGAAATGTTGGATTTAGTTGATGTTGATATTGATCCTGCTGAAATGTTGGCTTCTGGTGAACCACGTGAAATTTTTGAACGAATGGTTGTAGCTCAAGGAGGCGATTTAGCTAACGGCCTGCCGGTAGCTAAGCATCAACGTGAGCTGAATGCTTCTTCCGCTGGTTATTTGAATCGTCTTGATTGTTATTCAGTAGGTGTTGCGGCTTGGCGTCTCGGTGCCGGTCGAGCCAAAAAAGAAGACTCAGTTTCACCAACAGCAGGAGTTGTATGTCTTACTAAACCAGGAGAATACGTTGAAGTTGGTCAACCGCTTCTGGAATTGCATTGCGATGAACCAGATAAATTCGATTTTGCTTTGAATGCTTTAGAAGACGCCATTGATATTGACGACCAGCCTTCAGAACTCTTTCCGTTGATCGTTGACCGCATTGGTCAATAAAATTTGTTGGAATTTAGCGGCCTATAGGGTGCCAGACAGTTTTCATCTCTAAAAAATCTGCAATGACGTACGGGCTTTCGTCTGCTGGGTCACCCCAAACAGTTCGTTTCACATTGACTGCAGATTCTTCCAAAACTTTTTCATCGACATCATTCGAAACTCCGGTGAGATCCACTGAGTTGATATCTAAATGTCCAAGCATCCATGGAAGTAGTTCTTGTTTGTCTCCGGTGAGAAGATTGACCACTCCACCAGGGAGGTCCG
>Ga0163108_10000212_pt1 | contig 44210 bp, 27 predicted proteins | sample Fk1155metaG_FD_109644 | JGI IMG/M metagenome (GOLD analysis project Ga0163108, IMG submission 109644) | Marine microbial communities from the Central Pacific Ocean - Fk160115 155m metaG | ecosystem: Environmental > Aquatic > Marine > Oceanic > Photic zone | place: The Central Pacific Ocean...
ACATGTTCGTGGGGAATGGGGATGTAGGAAATGAGAGTACCGATGAAGATTTTCTTTTCTGTCGTCAGCCGGACGACAGCTTTCTTTTTTATAGCGGCTTTGCTCCTGGGCCGCGCAGGCCTGCGCGCCGATGAATTCGACATCATCATCAATGAGCTGAACTACAACGTCTTTGACAACGGCGGCGAGGACAGCCTGGAGTTTATCGAGCTCTACAATCGCGGAGGGACGGCTGTCGATCTCAGCGGCTGGGATTTTTCCCGCGGCGTTGACCTCACCTTTCCCGCGGGGACCATGATCGAGCCAGGCGAGTATCTTGTCCTGAGCCCGGACCCTGCGGCCGCAGCGGCTCGCTATGGATTGCAGCGTGTCCTGGGGCCCTATCTTGGCCAGCTGGATAATGGCGGAGAGATCCTCGAGCTTCTCAATTCGAAGGGGCAGATGATCAGCCGGGTTCATTATGACGACAGTACGCCCTGGTCAGGCCGGCCGGATGGCCGGGGACCGTCGCTGGAGTTCACCGGCGTCGACAATGCCAATGACCTGGCGAGAAACTGGAAGCCCAGCAAGACTCTCGGGGGGACTCCCGGGCGGGTCAACTCGCGCAGGGTGCTGCCCTCGCGCCTGACCCAGAGAGGTCCGCGTCCTATCGTCTCGTCGCAGGGTATCTGGAGGACCTTTGCCGGCCGCTCGAACCCTTCAGACCCGATAGATGCCTGGACCCGGATTGACTTTGATGACGAGGAGTGGGGCGAGGCCCAGGGAGGCTTCGGGTACGGGCAGCGGGTCGGTTTCAACTTTTCGACCCAGATCAGCAATATGCGCCGCGAGTTCAACACCTACTACATCCGCAGTAACTTTACAGTTACCGGAGAAACCCTGGCGGCAATTGCCGCTGGGTCGATTGACCTCAGCATGACAGTTTCCTATGACGATGCCTTTGTCGCCTACGTCAATGGCACGGAGGTGGCGAGGGATAATGTTGGCGACCCCGGAGAACCAGTCGCCTTTGATGCTACCGGGGATGAGAGCCGCAACGAAACGGCTCGCGTCGAGCTTCCCGACATTGCGGGCCTCCTGGTCGAGGGCGAAAATGTTTTCGCGCTCCAGGGCGTCAATGCTACGCGGGACAGCAGGGACTTCTATATCGCCGCCGATCTGCTCATGGCGGAGAACACCCAGGATGAGAAGGATGATGAATCGGCAAATCCCTACATCGGAAGAATTATCAACGAGCTGCTGGCCGGTGAGGGGGATGACCCGGGTTTTATAGAGCTTTTCAATCCCGAGAATGAGGAGCTCGACCTCAGCGGCAATGTCCTGCTTTCCAGCCGCGGTAATTTTCTCTACGAGATTCCCGGCGGGACCGTTCTTGCCCCGGGAGAGTTTGTAGCCTTTGACAGCAAGGTGCTGGCTATTCCCGTTCCAGCCGGCGGCGCGCGCTATGTTCTGCTTGCGGCCGATGGCCGCACTGTTCTCGATGACATCGATGTCGAGATCGAGACGCCTGGTCGAAGTGTGGGCCGTTTCCCTGAGGGGGATGAAGATGTCTACGTGCTTGACCAGCCGACCAACGGCGCGGCCAACACCTATGCGTACAGCTCACCGGTGGTCATCAACGAGATTCATTTTCATCCGCCCTATGTCCCCGCCGGCAAGGATTGCTCCCGACAGTGTTCGGACGCTCGTCAATGGGTTGAGCTGTTGAACCGCAGCGAGGAAGCTGTCGACCTTGGCGGCTGGAAGCTCACCAATGGAATCAGGTATACCTTTGAGCCCGGCACCACCCTGGCTGCCGGAGCCTATCTTGTCGTAGCCTCTTCGCTGGAGGACTTTTCGGCGCTTCACGATGGTGTCGAAAACGTCGTCGGCGACTGGTCCGGGCGTCTTAACCACGCAACCGAGACGATCAATCTGCGTGATGGTCTCGGTAACCGTGTCGACAGGGTGATCTACGGAGACGGGGGTTCGAAGAATGACGAGGATCCCGATGATGGCGTGGACGACCGCACCTTCCGCGGCAGCACCTGGCCGATACTTGCGGATGGAGATGGGCCCACCATCGAGCTCGTCAATCCGGGCCTCGGCAACCGGGCCGGCGTTTCCTGGCGGGCCTCTAATGATGCCGGTGGAACTCCCGGTGTCCAGAACTCAGTTTTTGAGGCGGACCCCGCCCCCTCGATCAGGTCGGTGAAGCATTCCCCCGCCGTTCCGCGCAGCGATGAGGCCGTGGTGGTGACCTGCTCGATCTCAGCTCTCGATGTTCTTACCGAGGCCGAGGTCCAATGGTCGATAGCGGGAGGCCCTTCCGGCAACGCGAATCTTCGTGACGATGGCGCGGGTCCTGATGAGCTCGCCCAGGATGGCATCTTTTCGGCCAGTATCCCGGCGCAGGATGATGGGGACATCGTTAGATTTTCGATTGTTGCCGCGACTGGCGCTGGCGGCAGAGTTCGTCTGCCGCTTGAGCCGGAGGCGGATCCCTTCCGCGGGTTCCAGGGGGTTTTCTATCTCTACGAGGTAGATAATTCGAACCCGCCGGATACCGGCGCGGCGGTCTTCCGTATCATCATGAATCCGAACGACAGCGAGGAGCTCGAGGACCGCGATGAGGCCAGCAACGTTCTCCTGCCGGCGACTCTGATCTGCGATGGAGAGATCTACTATTGCGCCGGTGTTCGTTATCGAGGCGAGAACTCACGCCGATTGACGAACAAGGCTTTCAAGATCAAGCTTCCGCCGGAGAATTCGTGCAAGGGTATTGGGAATATCAACCTGCTTGCGGGTAATGGAAATGATTTCGGCACATCGACCTTCAACGAACTTCTCGCTTCCGATCTCTATCGAAGAGCCGGTGAGCCTCATCCCCAGGAATGGAACGCTGTTCTGCATTTTGCCGGAGTCGTGGGACGTAATTACGACACCCGCTATATTCGCAAAGAGGCCTATGACGATGACTTCCTCACGCGTTTCTTCGGCGGCAATTCAGGAGGTAACCTCTATCGTCCAATGGATCCCGGCGGCCTCGGCGGGTTTGGCGGCGGCCGGATAATGGGTAACCTGGAATACCAGGGGACAGATCCTGACGATTACCGCCGTATTTACGACAAGCGGTCGAACGAGGATGAGGATGATTTCAGCGACGTCATCGCGCTGACGAGGATGTTTGATGCGGGCGAAACTCCCCAGGCCGAATTCAGGCAGACAGCCGAAGAGCTGATCGATGTTCGGCAATGGGCGCGCTTCTTCGCCATCATGGCCTGCGTAACGAATACTGATGGGGGGATCTGGAACGATGGAGGGGAAGATTATTTTCTTTATCGCATGCCATCCGATGCCGATCGCCCCGATGCCGGGAAATGGCTGATCCTGTGCTGGGACCTGGAGGAGACCTATACCGGCAGCAATGAGAGGCTCTTTCGTCCGGAGGCCGACGGGCTCCGGAGATTCTTTGCCGTACCCGAGTTCGCTCGTCTTTATTACGAGGAGCTGCTGATTGTCAGGAGGGCGGTCTTCTCCCGGGCCCAGATGCGCCAGCGATACGGCTACGCCGATCTGATGTTCCCACCCGAGGATGTCTACGATGTCGTCGATGAGGTCGATACGACCGTTACTGAGCGCCTTGGCTATTTCGATGCCAACATCACCCTGGGGGTGGAAGGCGGCGCGCGTCGCAACGTCGATGGCGGCAGCCGGCTTATTGATACGGGAGAATCCTGGCGCTATTTCCGAGGTACGGAGAACCCTTCGGGAGATGGCCTTGCCTGGACGCGTCTCGGCTACGACGATGAGGCCTGGGAGACGGGTGAGAGCGGCTTCGGCTACGGGGATGGAGATGACGCCACCGTTCTCGGCGACATGCGGAATAACTATACGACCGTATTTCTCAGGAAGACCTTCGAGGTCGAAGACCCGGCCGCTATCCAGGAGATGACCCTCGTCATGGATTATGACGATGCTTTTGTCGCCTTCATCAATGGGGAGGAGGTCGCCCGGTCGAACAACGCTCCTGACGGAGCGGTTGACTACGAATCAACCTCGACCTCGAACCACGAGGCTGGAGATGACCTTGACCGCTTTAATATCTCCATGGACAAGGTCCGTGCCGGAGCGAACGTTCTCGCCGTATTGGGCATCAACGGCAACCTGTCCTCCAGCGACTTCTCCCTCATCCCGGTCCTGGCCTCGACCCTTGCCGGAGCGGTGGCAGGGCCCACCGGCGGCTGCGGCGACAGTATCTACACCACGGGCTCAACGATTATTCTCGCGGGCCTGGCGGATCCGGTGAACACGAGGTCCGTGGTCGTTCGCGGCCGCGAGGCGGAGCTTGATATGGTGAGCGATGGCAATGGTCCCTACGGTCTTCGCTGGCAGGTGGAGGTCAGCGGCCTGGAGGCAGGGGAAAACCTGATCGAGGTCATCGCCCTTGATGGAGAGGCTGGAAAAGGCATGCCGATTGCCAGCTTCGAAACCACGGTCCATCGATTTGAAGGTGATTTTCGCGAGTATGATGGAGCCCTCGATGGAGATGAGGAATGGACGGCTGAGGGAGGCCCCTACAGGTTGAGGGGAGATGTGAGGGTGCCGGACGGGAGGACCCTTCGCATTGGTCCGGGTACCGTGGTGCTGGCCGATGCGGATGCCTCGATTATTGTCAGTGGAGAGCTTCGCGCTGAGGGCAGTGAAGAATCACCGATTATCATGCGCGCCTTCTCCTGCGCTGATGAGTGGGGCGGAATCGCGTTTAACGAGACCGGTACAGATGAAGATGATCCGACTCACCTGCTGAGCTTCTGTGATATCAGGGGAGGCTCGAACCCGGACGACTACGAGGGCTGCATCGCTCCGACGGACTCTCGGCTGCTGGTGACCGACTGCCATCTCGAAAACATCCCGGGCAATGCGATCGATGGGGTGGATGCTGTCCTCGAGGTTCGACGGACGACCATTCGCAACATCTTCGAAGGGATCCACTGCGAGGACTCCGACACCATCGTGCTTGATACGATCATCGAGAATATGACGGGCAATAGCGACGCGATTGATTTTGACGGCAGCGGCTCCGGGCGGTCCAGGATCCAGGGGTGCATCTTCTACGGCAGCTCCGACGATGGAGTCGACCTCGGAGAGGTGTCGGTTGATATCAAGGACAACATCTTCGTGAACATTGCCGACAAGGCGATCTCGATCGAAGATGTCGGAGACCAGGGACACCCGACGATCAGCGGGAACCTGATCGTTCGCTGCGGCACCGGCATGGCGATCAAGAATGGGATCACGATCTCGGAGGGGGATCACAACACCATCACCGAATGCCAGGAGGGTATCGCGCTTTTCGCCAAGGATGAGAGCAACGAGGGCGGACACGCGACCTTCCACAGCGTTATCTGCTGGGGAAATGCCATCGATGTCATCGTCGATGAGCTCTCAACTGTCACCTTCGATTTCTCTAACATCGGGATGGACGAGTGGCCCGGGGAGGGCAATCTCTCGGTCGACCCTCTCTTTCTCGACCCTGCCGGTCTTGACTACACCCTGGCCGCCGGGTCTCTCTGCATCGGTACAGGGCGGGAGGGCCGTGACATGGGAGCCTTCAGCTTTGAAGGCGACGGGCCAGATCCCGAGGATACGGTTTTCCTGCGTGCTGATGCCAACCTGGATGGAGAAGTTGACGTTTCAGATGTCATCGCGACGCTCGACTACCTCTTCCGCGGCGGACCTGGACCCGACTGCCTCGATGTGATGGATGCCAACGATGATGGACAGCCGGATGTTTCCGATGCCGTGTTCCTGCTGCGCTATCTCTTCTCCGCCGGCTCCCCTCCGCCCGCTCCCTTCCCGGAGTCCGGGACCGACCAGACGCCCGATGGACTCTGGTGTCCTGCCGATCCGGCCAATTGATTTTCAGTTCGTTTCGGCCTTCTCTTTCAGCAGGCGGATTCCATCGAGGATTTTCTCCGCGGCCGCCTGTATCTGCTCCCGGCTGGGTTTTTTTCCGGTGTCTTCAAAATGGATGGGCTCTCCCACGTAGAGTCGGCTGCGGGAGGGGCAGATGATCCCCAGCAGGATGGAGTCAAAGGCGGGGGCTCCCTTGATATAGACGGGGATCAGGGGGGCTCCGGACCAGAGGGCGAACATGGCGGCTCCCATCTTGGCCGCGTCCTCGCTTTCGAGCTCTTCAGGGGCCCGAATGCCGCCCTGGGGAAACAGGCCGATCCCCTTGCCTTCCTTCAGCAGCCTGAGGGCGGTGCGTGTCGCCCGCAGGTCGTTTCCATCACGGTTGACGGGAATCGCGCCCATCGCGTTGAAGTACCAGTGCATGCCGAAGGTTTCATGGTATTCGCGCGCCATCAGGTAGTGCACCCATCTTTTGGTGAGATACCCTACAAGCATTGGATCTGTGCCGGAGGTGTGATTCGCGACGAGGATGAAGGGCCCGGATTCGGGGATGGAGTCGTTCCTGGTGACCACCTTGAGCTGGTGGTAAATACGGCAGTAGACCGAGTTCAGCAGTCTTGAAACCGAGAGAAGGAAGGTGTCTTCCGGGCCGCGCAGGAAGGGGGCGAGAAGGCAGCAGAGGGAGATCAGCGCGGCCGGCAGGACGATGAGTGCCACCGCGATGAGCAGGAGGATGTGGTAGGCGCCTTCATTCATGCCCAATACATTGCCTTAAAAGGGGTTCATCGGTCAATATGTCGGAGCTGCGGGGCTCTTTCTTTTGAGGCCGACCGCGGGTTGTCATATTGATCAGCAGGTTGAGTATGCGGATTATCGCCGGATCGCAGAGAGGCAGAAAGCTCCTGGGCCCTCGTGACGCGTCGGTCCGGCCAGCTCTCGACAATATCCGTGAGGCGGTTTTTAACATTCTGTCCGCAGAGGTGGAGGGAGCTCGCGTCCTGGACCTCTTCTGCGGTGTTGGCGCCTTCGGACTCGAGGCTCTCAGCCGCGGCGCTCGACGAACTCATTTTGTCGATAATTCTTCCGGTTCGCTGGCGATTCTCGGCAGGAATATCGAGCTTCTCGGCTTTGACGCCTTTTCGAGCGTGGAGCAGGGAGATGCCTGTGGGCTTTCGTCAGCCGATGCGTCGGCCTACGACCTGGTCTTTGCCGATCCACCCTTTCCGATGTTCAAGGAGGAGGCTGGAACTGCGCGGGTCTTCGAGATGGTGGAGAGGATTCTCTTCGAGGAGCCCGGCCCGGAAAGAACAACCATGGTGTTGCGCCTGCCATCCTGGTTCAGGCAGGAGCCGCCTTTCAGTGTAGAGGACCGCCGTGTCTACGGTGAGTCGGCGGTGCTGTTTCTCTCATCGCCCGTGGGCGTTTCGGACTCTTCGTAGGGGGGCAGGATTTCAAGGTCTGAGGTGTCGAGCTTCTCAGGGCGGTCAGAGGACAGGGAGCTGGTCTTCTTTATCCGCAGCTCGAGCACGGCCGTGGCTTCCTTTTTTGCTATAAGATCCTGTCCTCTCAGGAGGATCCTGTAGTTCCCGGGCGCCAGGGTATTGGGCAGCCTGTAGTCTTCCAGGAGAACGAACCCTCTCTTTCCTTCGAGAATGAGATTTCGTTCCTCGATGCTGTAGACGAAATCCCGCCGCTCTTCAATGACCCTCGAATCGATGATCTTCGAGGCGGCATCTACCAGCTTCCAGTCAGCGCTGAACCGTCGTGTATAGCTTTCGTTCTGCCCCTCGTAAGAGGACTCCTCCTCCAGGCCTTTCAGCTCGGCGTGGAACTGGATTTTTTCTCCCCGGTTGAAGGTGCCGCCGCCCGGGTCGTAGTCTCTGAGCCCCCGGAATTTATCGATGAAGGTTACGTCCGCCAGACGGAAACCGGCCGGGGCGATGCCGCGGCGTACGGAGGGTTTCGCGCGCGGAGCCAGCGTCGTCGGGGCGGGCTCCTCCGGTTCCGCGATGGTCTCGACCGGGAGGACCACTTCGGCGGTTTCGATCGCTGTCGGCAGGGGCTCTATTTTCTGTACCGCGGCCGTTGCCTGTTCGGCCGGGGCGCTCTTTTCGCTCGCGGGCTCATTGATCCTGTTGCGGATGATGATCGGTATAATCGAGGCCAGGATGATGTCACGCTGATCCGTGCGGCCATCGAGTTCATGCCGCGCCGCGTCGAGTAACAGACCCGCGAGTCCGCCGCCCCTGGCCGGGGATGGACTTGATGTTTCGGGAAGATTCGATCCGGAGAGGCCGTCCGCCGCGCGGGCCGGGGCCGGGCTGATTGCCGGGCGGAGTCCCGGCAGATCCCTTGAACTGGCGTAGGCTGTCGGCCTTCGCGGTTGGGCCGCCGGCGGGTTCAGTGATCGGCGGCGACCGGCGGCGGGCTTTCTTTCGTCCCCATCGAGGGAGACCTCCAGACCGCCCTGGCTGTCAGGGGAGACATTCAGATGGACAGCCACCGGGGTGCTGGACGGGGGATTGCTGATGAGGTAGCTGAGACAGAACCCCAGTGTGAACGACGTGCAGAAAAGAAGTACCCAGGTTTTCATCGGCCAGTATCCGAAACGCCTTATTGAGTGATCCTCACAAGGTTTTATCGGCATAAAAGCCCCGGAAGATTGAGAAAGAATCGCCTTCAATCGGAGGAAATCTGGTCCCGGGAGCGGTATTTCCGCAGGTTTTCGACCAGCAGGCTCATATCGTCGGCCAGGGGGGCGCTGAAGGTCATTTCTTCGGCGGTGGCGGGATGGGTGAAACGAATGCTGGCGGCGTGGAGCGCGTGTCGCTCTATGAGCGGGGCTTCGGACGCCGGCTTCTTTTCCCCTCTCAGCACCGAGGGGTAGATGGTCTTCTCTCTTCCGTAGAGTTTATCGCAGGCGATGGGGAGCCGGATGGAGGCGAGGTGAACGCGGATCTGGTGCGTTCGTCCGGTATGCGGGTAGCATTCGATGAAGGAGTATCCCTCGTAGATTTCCTTCACCTTGAAATCGGTTTTCGCCTTCCGCCCTTCCCCCGGCGCGGCGATCACCATTTTTTTACTGTGAGATCTGCTGCGTCCGATGGGGCCGTCGAGGGTGCCCTCCTTGTTTCGGACCTCGCCCCTGGAGACCGCCAGGTAGGTTTTGTGAACCGTTCTCTGCTTGAATTGGTCGGACAGCCCCTGGTGGGCGAGATCGTTCTTGGCGACGATCAGGACTCCGGAGGTCTCCCTGTCCAGTCGGTGGACGATCCCCGGCCTCTCGACGCCGCCGATACCAGAGAGGTCATCGATCCAGTGAAGCAGGGCGTGTACAAGGGTCTCCTCTTCCAGGTGAGGTCCCGGGTGAACAGTGAGGCCGGCTGGCTTGTTGATGACAGCCAGGTGGTCATCCTCGTGAAGAAATTCGATGGGGATTGCCACCGGCTCCAGCGAGATCTTTCTCGGGGGCGGTACTCCGACCCTTACCTTTGTGCCCGTAGAGATCTTGAGCGAGGCCTTGATCGGCTTACCGGGAGGCGGCTCCAGTTCGACACAGCCGGTGCTGATGAGTTTTTGCAGGTAGCTGCGGCTCTGCCCCTCCAGGTGAGCTGCGAGGAATTGATCAAGACGGCGAGCTTCGCCTTCGTTGACCAGTTCGTGGACCTCGACAGGGTCGGCCGCCTTTTCCGCGCCCGGCGCTCCAGCCGGTTCCCGGTATTCCTGTTCTGGACTGGTCACGGCATCTCTCGCAGAGGAAATCCTACGGGCTGCCCGGGTGGTCCGGCTATCTCCCCGATCTGCCGGGCATCGGTCTTATTTGGAGGGAGCCTTCTTTTCGGGCACCAGCAATCGATAGGAGCGGGGCTTGCCGAGCCAGCTCTTGTCAGCATCCTCGTTGACCATGGCCTGGATCTTCTGGTTCCATTCATCCATGTCCGCGCCAAATCTTTCATTGGCTTCCCTGGCCAATTGTCCGGCCGCCGCGAGCAGTTTTTTTCTGCCGGTATCGCCGTCATCGTTCGAGCCAGTTGAGACGGGCGTGAGCGAGAATGGGCTGGCGCTGGCGGCCACGGCGGGGTCGGCTTGCTTAAGAAGAGTGGCTACGATCTCGAGGTAGAAGCTCCTCTCCTGTGGCTGGTCCTTGACCGTCTGGAGAAGCTTCCTCATTTCGTTGACCCGGGTCTCCTCCTGGCCCGCGGCGGGAGGACTCGAGGTCAGCAGGTACAGGTCCTCCTGGAGCTGGTCTTCCTCCCCCGCCTTGATCTCCTGGAAGATCTGGAAAGCCAGAACTGCCGCGAGTACGAGGACAAGGAGAACGATCAGCGGAGTTCTATAGCTCTTGACCTTGCTCTTGGTAGAGGAGGCGAGGTCTTCAACGGCCGCGACAACCTGGGACTTTTCCTCCTGGGGCTCAGGGGCGCCGCGATGGATTTTGTTATGTGTAAGTTTTTTCGACAAGGCTCTTGGCTCCAGCAGACCACCCCGCAGGGAGGGTCTCATTCTGTTAGGACACTAAAAATAGATATCCCGCCAGTCTACATTCCCCAGCGCAAGGTGCAAGCCTCTCGGGGTCAGGACTTACTCAATTATCAATTCCTGCCGCGCTTCTTTCGGGTCCGTCGGCTCCAGGGTGCCCTTCACAGGCTGAATTGAGGGGGCCTCCTCGACTTTATCAGACGGTGTAGCCGGCGCGGGGGCCGGGGCGGCAGTTGCAGCTTTCGCCGCCGCTTTTCCGGTGAGATGGCGGTAGTTTTCCTCCGGAGTGAAATGCTGCAATCCGAGGGTCCTGATCTCCGCTGTCAGAGAGCAGGCGTATCTCGCGGTCTTGCGGTCGAAGATGCGTTTGAGGTAGATGGTTGCCCCCTCGGTATCCTTCACAAATTCGAGAACCTTGTCACCACTGATTTTTTCAATGATTCTGCGCAGGTTCCATTCTCGTGCCTTCATCTCGCGGATGTAATAGGCCACGTAGTTCTCAGGAAGCTGAGGTCCCCTGTAGTGACCCGTCCAGGTAGGCTTGAAATCGGTCCCTGCGAGACCCTGGGGGGAGTATCGATAGCCTTTCTTGTATTCCAGCTCCGGGTGGACAGGGAAGTCCCCCAGCTCTTCAGGAATGTAAGGAGTCGGGGCTTTAGCCGCGCTGCCTGCGCAGCCAAGGCAGAAAGCTAATACGACGAAAACCGGAACGCTGGCCGCCAGGCGGCTCATCAAGTAACCACGAAAACTCTTCACTTTTGATACCCTCCATGCTCTCCCATTGATGGGAATGCTAGTTTAGTTCTTCCCCCCGTCAATTGTGTTACAAGCAGCGGTGGACTCCTCTTTTTCCCGCCTGGAAAGATCGGTCTCAGGGAGTCTCCATTCCGATCGGAATGAGTCCTCCCCTACAGGACAGGAAAGTCTTAACGCTGAAAGCACTTAGGAAGTATGCGGCAGATTTTAGTGTTTTTTTTATCGGTCGCAAGACAAATAGCTCGGTCCACTCTCCAGAAGCTGTCATCCGGACTTTCCAACCGGCTGAAAACCCGCAGATTGACTGGCAATTGAGCCCATTCCAGGTCGGTAGCGCATTTGCGAGGAGATGTTACTCTTTAATAGACCGAGGGCCACGGTGGACGGGTATCCAGAGGGCCTGAAAGTATGTCGATAGCGCAGCTTTTTCATATCCAGAAGACGAAGCGGCAGACTTCGCAAGCCGCTCTGAGTTCCGTAGCGCAAAGTGTCAGCCGCGGTCACGGGAGGAATCTCGCCAGGGGCCTGGTTTTTCTCACCGCCTATTTTTATGTCTGGCTCTCGCTCAGCTCGGTAGCGCACAGCTGAAGACCAGCGTTCGCGGATCGACCTATTCGTCGAATCGGGGGTCGGTCGACTTCCGCTCTTTCTCTTCATCATCCTCATCGAGGGTTTTGATGCGAATCGGTTCCTCCGCCGTGGTCTCCGCATAGTCCTTTTTCGGGGCGACCGGCTTCTGCGAAGAGTCCGGGGCGGAGCTCAGGATGAAGAGTCCGATGACGAGGATTGCCGCGAGGCCGGCCAGGGGAGCCAGCCAGCGCGGCCGGGAGCTGACGACGGAGAAGGGTTGGTTCGTTTCGCCAGCGCGGATTTCAGAGAGCATCTCCCGCCAGCGCTCATCGCTGATTTCGGGCGGCCGGTCGTTTTTTGCGAGCCTGGTGAGCTCTTCCGCCTCGGCCGCCAGCTTCCGGTACTCTCCAGAGTCTGCGAGGTACCTCTCGACAGTTTCCCGCTCTTCTTCGGAGATCTCTCCGTCGAGGTAGGGGCCGATCAATCTGGTGAATTCTTCACGCGACATGGTTTCTTCCTGGATTCTGTTTCTCTGGTTTTTTCGGGAGAGCTCAGTTGGGTCTGTAGCCCATGGAGCTGAGTGATTCCTGTAGTTTTTTCCGGGCGTAGAAAAGTCGAGACATTACGGTTCCAACGTTGCAACCCACGACCTCGGCGATTTCTTTGTAGGAGAGATCTTCAGATGTGTGGAGGACGAAAACAACCTGGTGTTTATCTGAGAGCGAGGAAATGGCCTGCTGCAGGTTTTCCCGGAGCTCCTGTTCGCGGGCATATTCAACCGGGGCCTGGGCCGGAGCTCTGCGAGCGGTAGGTTTTCCAAGAGCCTCCATGGCGGACTCTTCCATGCCGTGCAGGGGACGGCTTTTGCGGCTGCGCGTAAAATCGATCGAGCGGTTGACGGTGATTCGGTAGAGCCAGGTGAAGAACTTGGAGTCGGTCTTGAATTTTTCGAGTGCCTGGTAGACGCGGAGGAAAACTTCCTGCGCAACCTCGAGCGCATCTTCCCTGTTGCGTACAAAACGGAAGGAGATTCCGTAGACCCGCTGCCGGTATTTTTCGAAGAGGAATTCAAACGCGGATTCATCGCCGGCAAGGAAGGCTTTTACCTTGAGGATGTCTTCGGTGTCGGAGGCGTCTCTCAATTTCTTTTTCCGGCGATCCAGGGCGGGTTGAATCGGGATGACAACGGCGCCACCTCGATGGGGTTCATGGCGGACCTTCACCTCAACGTGCGAGGGGGAATCAATAGGTCCTCGTTGGCGTACCAACGCGCCGTTGATTGTAGCGGGGCTGAGTTGGGCTCTCATCATCTCTAATCTTTTGAAATATTAGTTCTTATTGAATACTGACGGATTTCCGCGGGTATTTATTCGATTCTCGGGAGGGAAAAATCCATCAAGGGGCCGATAAGAGACGACCCGGATCTTTTTTTATTGACAGAAGGGGCACAGACTTCTAATTTGCTTCTAATTAAACCGCTGCCCGAGAGGGCCAGTCAGGTTTTAGATAGAAGCGGGCTTTACTTAAGAGGAGCTTACAGCCCGTACGAAGAGAGAGGTCCGTGGTGGATGCGGGCCAGAATAGAGAAGAAGAATAGAAGAGATGTATCCCTCAGATGCGGTTTTCACCGCCAGGGCCTGTGAGATGTGGTCGGTGGCTCGGTTCCTGATCTTCGGTTGTATCGGAGAACTGGCGCAGGCTCGAGGTATTAGTTCTTAATCAATGTTAGTTAGATATTTACGATTCAACCTACCCTTCCCTACACACCCCACTCGGTAGGTTCCTCCTTTTTCCTCGTTTATTTCAGACCCAAACACCTCCTCATCGAGTAGGGACGATGAGGAGTTTTTTATTGCCCGGGTTTTTGCGTCCGGAGTTGCCGTGAGCGCGAGATGCGTCTCTTTCCCGACAGTTTCCGTGGGGGTAGATGATACGATACGGCCGTGGGCCAGCGGGGTCATTGCCCCGTAAACGTGGTCGAATTCTTGCGAATCCAACTCTCTGCGGAGTCCGCTGGATGCAGCTAGTGAGCCGTATAAAAGACATCCTTTTTTCCGGTCCTCCCGAAGAGCTCACCGGTCCCAGGGGAGTCCTGATCAAGGTCGGACGGGTGGTCTACCTCCTGGTGGGGGAGTTTCGCAGGGATTTCTGTCTTGAGCGGGCGGCCAGCCTGACCTTCTATTCCATCATCTCGCTCATACCCATGACGGTTCTGTTTTTCAGTTTCGCCACCAAGTTCATGGGAGAGCGGGAGCGTATCAAGGAATGGTTTATTCTCAAGATACCGAAGCTGCTGGCGCCGGGTCAGGAAGAAAAAGTGAGCGCCTGGCTCAAGGAAGATATCGGCAGCGATGCCTTCCAATTGCCGGAGGACGCCAGCTGGCTGATGGATTTCACCGCTGTCTGCGGACTGGTCATCATCTCGCTGGGAATCTTCATCGCCACCGAGAGGGTCTTCAACCACATCTGGCAGGTGGACAAACGCAGGAACTATCTACAGCGGCTGTTGGTTTTCTGGGTGATCCTGACGACGAGCCCCCTGCTTTTTGGAGCGTCCCTCTGGGCTGAGGATATGTTGCCCACCGGCGGCCTGAAGTCCTTTTTCCAGGACTCACCATACTTCGCGGCTTTTCTCGCCTTTCTCGCCTTTACCTTGCTGTACATCTTCATGCCGGCGACGAAAGTTCGTTTCCGCAGCGCCGTGATCGGGGGGATCGTGGCCGCGATTCTCTGGCAACTGGCCAAGTATGGTTTTCTCTACTACCTCGACCAGATTAATAACGTCACGAGGTTTTATAGTAAGATCGCCGCCCTGCCGCTCTTTCTCATCTGGCTCTACGTTACCTGGATGGTGGTTCTCTGCGGGGCTCAGCTCAGCTATGTTCATCAGAACCTTGCCGCCTTGTCGAGAGCCCGGCGAACTCGTTTGGCCAGTGGGAAACGATCCCTCGCGCAGCTAGGCTTGCATCTGCTCTACAGGGTGGGGGTCGCCTTCAGTGCCGGCGGCAAGACCCCATCGCTGGAGGCGGTGGCGAAGGACCTTGGCCTCGAGGACAGCGAAGGCCTTGCAGAGGCCGCGTCTGTGCTGCTTCAGAAGAATGTATTATTAGGGGAGGGTTCCGGCGAGGGTAACTATGCCCTGGCGCGGGACCCGGCCCATATACGGCTCAAGGAAGTCATGACGGGGCTGCGAAAAGCTGAGTTTCCCGGTGAGAAAAACACGGTAGAATCGTCGGCTGGGAGTGATCGTGACGAGCCAGGCATCGATCGGCTTATCGCCTCGGCAAACGCTTCCTGGGAAGGCTCCTTTGAGTCTTTTACCCTGGCTGATATGCTGCCTTTAGAAGCGAAAAAGACAGGCTCCCAAACCCTTCCTGCAGAACAAGATAGGGAGTCCGACTGATTAATTTTGACATGGTACTCAATGCCCAATTACTATCTTGGTTTCAGAAAAGAACCGGGAAGACAAACAAGTGATAAAGTCAGGAACCGGGCACGAAGTAACAGGCCCATTTCCATTTCCTTCAAGTTTCCAGTTTCGCGAGACTGAAAAAGCCACGCTCGAAGCTTTTTTCGAGAAGGTGTTTTTCGCTCAGCGCTTTACTGACGAGAAGCTCGAGGCCATCGATCGCATGCGCTGGAGGCCTGGGAAGGCCGAACCGGCTGAAGAAGATGAGGCCGTCGAAGAGAGCCCGGAGGCCGCCCCGGACGCATCTTCCGGGGATGGTTCGTCTGCTGAGAAGCTGCCGGTTGAGGCTTCTCGTTATGTCATGCTCTGTCGCGGGGCGGATGGCATAGGGAAGACGAGAATCTTTCGTCACCTGCGCGAGCGCGCCCAGGAAAAAGAAGTTTCGGTTTACGAAACACACAACTACGAGGTCGAGGGGATCCCGCTCAAGCCCTTCCTCCATACGATTCGGCAGATCATGCGCGACCTCGACGGCAAGTCGGGTCTCGGCCAGGCGAATCACCGAGTCGGCTCGTCACTGATCAATCGCTACCGCCATGCGCTCGAGAGCTTGATTCCCGAAGCTTTCGGCGATGCCGACGCTTCCGCCGAGAATAGCTCTCTCAATTCAGAGAATTGGGAGGACGAGAAGGTTCGGATCTTTGATGGCATCACCCAATTCCTTCTTGAGGTTTCGGTCCACAAGCCCCTGCTGATCCTGGTTCATGACCTGCATTGGGCTGACAGGGCGACGGTCGAGCTGCTCCGGTATATCGGGCGCAATCTTCAGTTGCGAAACGAGGCTCTGTCGGCGGAGCACTCTTCGGCGGAAGGAGTCGATGCGGGGCAGGTAACCGAAGATTGGGAGAGGCTCTCGGCTCACACAGATCTTCCCGTTGCCGAGGCGGGTCAACTGGAAAAAACGGAAGCGAGCCCGGGGGGCGAAGAGAGTCCTCCCGAGACCTGGCCGTCTCGGTTGATGCTGCTTGCGAACTATCGCTCACATGATGAAGACTCAGGCGGTGAGAGCAGTCGCGCCATCGAAAGCCTCGGGGGGGAGAACTTCAGTTTTCACGGTGAGCTTCGGCCCCTGCATCGGCAGGAGGCACGGCATTTCCTCGAGAAGTCAATCGAGGGAGTCCAGGTGGGAGGTGAGGAGCTGGAGATTACGGCAGACGCGGCCGATGCGGTGTTTGAATTATCCGAAGGGTTCCCGAGTTTTCAGCAGGAACTGTTCCGGGGAGTTTTCCTGGGCAAGTCGAACCTTGCCTGCTGGAGTGGTGAGAGCTTCAAGGAATACGTCGACAGCGCCACCGGCGCGGGCGGTCTTGGATTATTAGAAGATGCTCCCGTGCGCCATCGTATCCTGGTGCGCCGGCTCGAAGAGTATTTCGCTCCGGGCGAAGAAGCTCGTTTGTCCAATGAGGCCCGGGTGCTGCAGGTCCTCGCCCTGGCTCGTCGACCCGTGAGGAGTGACCTGGTGGGTCACATCCTCGCGTTACAGGAGCCCGTCCCCGGCGCTGCCGAAGAGATGGCCGCGGCGGTCGGCAAACTCGGTTGCTTTTCAAGTGCCGAGGGAGCCGAGAAGGTCGAGGCGATTCTGGGAGCTCTCGAGCAGCGTGGAATTACAGCCCTCGCGAGTCCAGGCAAGTATTATTTCAGGCTCTGGGATTACACCCAGGTCGTGGAGGCGACGATTGAGCCTGAGGTCAAGACGCTCATTCATCAGCGAATTGGCGAGGAATACAGGCGGCGTCTTGGCGAGGGGAACGGCGAGGCCATCGCTACCGGCGAGGAGGTCTACGAGGTCTATCATCATCTCAGCCGGGGCAAAGAGTCATCCTCGGCGGTGGAATTTGGTCTCGCGGCTGGAAATCGTTTTGAGCGGACCTTCGCGCTTCAGAAGGCGAGAGATCTCTATGCCGAGATGGTCTCCTTTCTCGCGGCGGAGGAAGAACTGCCGGAGCGCCTGACGGTTCTCGAGCACCTGGCCAGGGTCCAGGCGACTCTTCGTGAATACGATGGCGCTCTTGAATCGCTCACGAGAATTAACCAGGAGGAGGCCGGCAGCCTGGAGCCCGCTGTTCGGATCAATCTCTACCTCCTGGAGGCCCAGGTGGTTGCCGTCGCTGATCCAGGCAGGGCGCTCAAGGTTCTGGCCAGAGCGCAGAAGATCGTAACTGATGAGCAGAGTCTCGAGTCGATCAGGGTTCAGCTCGAGGTTACCCGCTGCAGGATGCTGAGGCAGGACTGGAAGCGGACGATCAATTACGGGCTCAAGGGAGCGGAGCAGGCGCAGAAGATTCCTGGCTGCGTCGAGCTAGGCATGTTCTACCGTCACGTCGCCCGCGCCTTTTATCGCAAGGGAGATTACACCCACGCGCTCGATAATTTTCAGAGAGGTCTCGCTGTCGCTGAAGATCTCCAGCACTACTCCCTCACGGTGAACATCCTGGATGACCTGGGAAGGGTTTATCTCGAGAGAGGAAATCACTTCCGCGCCGCGCGGTATCTCTACAAGGCCCTCGAGATGCGCCAGCGGCAGCAGGATGTCGCCGGGCTCTGCAAGTCGTATGACCAGCTGGGCCTGGTCTATCGCCGTGATGGCGACTATCACAAGACGATCGACAATCTCAGCCGCAGCCTGAATCTCAAGCTTCGAACGGGTGATTTTGAGGGACTCAACCCGACGCTGGGAACCCTGGGAGATCTTTGTTTCCGCCTGGGCAATTACCAGGTCGCCATCGATTATTTCAGCAAAGAGGTTGAGAACAGCAAGAAGGTCAAGGAGATCGAGGCCGATGAGACAGGAGGCCTCGCGGATGCCTTCGTGCGAATGGGACGAGTCTACTTTGAGATCGGCGATCTGAAGCAGGCGGATAAATTCTGCAAGCAGGTCCTGATTCTCGCCTCCGAGTTTCAGCTGAAATCGCACGAGGCCGATGGCCTGATGCTGGATGGAAACATCAAGGCTTACCAGCTCGACTGGAATCTCGCGGAGAAGAGCCTCAAGCAGGCGGCTGATTCCTATGGAAAGCTCGGTCATAGAATTCGCCAGGCCTGCGCCCTGCTTGACCTGGCCGAGGCGAAATTCGACCGTGAATATTATGCCGAGGCTCTCAAGCTCGCCTCAAGAGCCCAGGTGATCGCCGAGGATGTAAGAGCCCTCGATCTCCAGGTGCGCGTTCTGACGGTCAAGGGGAACGTTCACAGGCACCTCAAGGGTGGAAATCCCGAGAAGGTTCGCGAGCAGCTAGGCAAGGCGATCGAGCTGAGCCAGAGACTGAGCGATATCAGGGTTCTCTTCGATCTCTACTACGCGCTGGCAAAGGTCCATCACACCGACCGTGAGTTTTCCGAGGCCTCGACCTATTACGGTAAGGCCGATGCGATCATCAAGCGGATCGCCGAGCAGATGCCCGAGGAGCTGCGCTCCAGGTTTTCCGATGATCCCAGGCGCAAGATCTTCGCGGAGGACTTTCTCCGCTTTCAGAAGGAATCCGAGGCCAAGGGGTCGGCTCTCGAGGGCCGTGACCGAACGGCATCCCGCGGAGATCTCAGGGAGCGCCCGGTGGGCTCCGATGATTACAAGAGCTTGCTGGAAAGCGTACTTTCCATCAATAGCAGGATGAACCAGTTGGACTTCCACCAGGACTGTCTTAGCGAGGCCCTGGAGCTGACCGGCGCCGAGCGCGGCCTCATCATGGCGGTTAATGATCGTCAATACGCGACCGTAGCTTCAGAAGGCTTTGGAGATGATTTTTCAGCACATCCAGAGGCCTCCTCGGCGAGCCAGCTTGCCCAGGAGACCATCCGCCGCGGTCGCGGAGCTTACAGCAGCGGAGGTGAAGAGGAAGGTCACGGCAAGATGAGGTCCCTCAAGGTCCTGCGGGACCGCTCTGTTCTCGTGATTCCTCTGAAGACGGAGGACCGGGTGCTCGGCAGCATCTATCTCGACCGGTTGAACTCCCTGGGCTCTTTTACGCCCAGGCACCAGGTGCTGCTGGAGGCCTACGCTCTCCAGGTCGCCGTCGTTCTTCAGAATCGTCGCCAGCTTGATGTGGCGATCCGTGAGCCGGTTACGGGATTTTATACGCCAAGCTACTTCCTTGACCGTCTCCGCGATGAATACAGGCTCTTCAATCTGCATGACAAGTCCTTCTGCCTGGCGGGCTTCTATCTTCCCGTGCTTGAAGATTCCGTGGGCGAAACCCAGAGCGGTCTCGGGGACAAGCTGGCAAAAGAGATCGCCTCGGTCGCCAGCGGAGCGATCGTTTGCTGGGGTAACCCGGTTCTCTACCTGCTCTTTCGGGATACAGACCTGGGTGTCGCTGAGCAATACACCATCAGGGTGCAGGAGAGGCTGCAGAACCTGCTTGGCGAGGATGTTCCCTACGAGGCGCTGCCGGTCGAGCGCCGCTATCAGCTGGGTTCAGATATTTATTTTGATCTGCGCCGCAAGCTGCTTCCCGAAGAGTGCGATCACAAGACGCTCACGGATCTTCGCCAGATCCTCGCCAAGGATGTTAAGCTCAAGGAGGCCAAGAGAATTCTGGAGCGCCAGATCATCGAGAGCACCCTGCGCAAGACCAACGGCAACATCACCCATGCCGCGCGGGAGTTGGGAATCCATCGTCCCCAGCTTTCCAACTACCTGAAGAAATACGGGCTCAACAAAGAGCGCTTCGAGAGTTCGATCGACACCTCTCGCATCTCTCCGATAGAGAACTGAGAGAGAGTTTTTCAGTCGGCTCCCGGCGCTTGTCCGGGAAATAAGGCGCTGAGCTCTTCTTTGCCAGGCTGGCCGCCGAATTCGGAGAGCTCAAAGGCCTCGGCGAAGGTGACCCCCGCTCCATGCGCGCTTCCATAGGTCTCGACCAGGCGTTGACGGCAGGATTCGGCCGGCCGCTCGAGGATCTCACCCCAGGTGTTCTGCAGCCATAGAAGACGCTCACCAGCCTCGGTGGGGACGTTCTCTGTTCCAGGCCGCATATTGTAGGCAAGCCATTCGTAAAATTGGGATTCGTGACAGTCGAGCGCGCGCCATTTGCGTTCGGCTACAGAGTCAATATCTACCGCCACGTCAGCCCGGAAGGGCGCGGGCCGGGTAAATTCATCGAAGAGGTAGGCGATCACCGGGTTGTTTTCAAGATGGGGAACCTCGGGGCAGACGAGGGGAACGGTTACCATGTACGCGGCATCCTGCACCAGTGTCGAGGTGTAGCGGTGGTCGGGGTGGTAATCGTTTGGCCTGTGGGTGAGGATCAGGTCGGGGGCTGACTTCCGCACCCTGCGGATGAGGTCCAGGCGGTTCTCGAGGCTCGGAACCAGGCAGCCGTCATCGTGACCCAGGATTTCGTAGCTCACCTTGAGCACGTCCGCCGCCCGTTCGGCCTCTTCGCGTCGGCGTTTCTCGAGCTTGTCCGGAGCCTCCCGGTGGTGTCCGGCGTTGCCATTGGTCATTGAGATGAAGGAGACCTGGTCGCCGCGGTCGCTCCAGAGCGCTGCGCAGCCTCCGGCATAGATGTCGCAATCATCCGGGTGGGCGCCGATAACGAGGATCTTTTTCATGATGATCTGGATGCCGTGGTAAAAGCCTTTAAGAATATGGCAACCATGATACCAGTAGACCGGTTTGAGCCGGCACCTCTTTACCAGCCGAGCGTCTATCCCGGATTGAGCCCGGCGGAATCATTTCTCCATCTTGGTGACACGATCGAGCTCCTGGGGAAAGACCTGGACCCTGGCCGGCTGGATCGTGAGCTCTCCGCACGCGGTCACAGGGCGCTTGGCGAGCGCCAGGCGGTTCTCTGCAGCGGCTCCAACGCATGCCCGGCCCAGGTCCGGGCGAAGCTTGCCGATCTTCCCGGCGACCGGTGTGTGCCCTTTCTTCTTGTCGAACTGGAAGGCGCGGCGCCTGTTTTTGCGGCCCACGCATCGAGCTATGGTGTCATCCCGGCAACGCTCGATGATGTGGGTGTCTCATCCCGCTGCCATCTTGCCTATTTCACCGAGGGGCAGCTCACCCGGGTGAATGCCAGCGAGGGGTCACGCTACGAGCTCTGCCGCATCGAGGGCCTTCGGCTTGACTGGAACGGTATCGAGCTTGAAGACTCGCCCCTGGCGTATCTTGCGAAGAGCGGGGTGCTCTGTCTCGATGGAGCGCCCGCTCAGCTCGCGCATTACGACCAGCGATCCCTGCTGGAGAGCCTGTTCAAGGAGCTTGGGCTCGACAGCCCCGTGGGCGAACTGGAAGATTTTTCCTCTTTGCCGGGAGAGCTCTACAGGAACCTGGGGGACGAGATCTTCCGGGCGGGTCTCTGGCGCTCGCATCGGCTGGCCCAGACCCCTATCCGTTGACGCGAGAAACTCAGCTGACTCCCAGCTTTTCAACACAGCCCAGCAGCCAGCGGTATTCCCGCGAGATGCCGTTGATCAGTTTTTCTTTTCGTTTTTTCCCGCCGGCGAGAATGGGCCAGGTGTAGGTCTCGAAGACGAGATGGGAGCAGGTGCGTTTCTTGATCACCTCCCGCAGCGCCAGCTCGGTATCATCACGGGTCGTGTACAGGCGGCGGTATCGCTTGAGATAGAGCGGCACGTGGAAATGAGAGCGCAACTCGGCAACGTCGGGGTGCTCTCCCCTGGTGAGCCGCCTCGGCAGCTGGCCGAGGTCGGTGCCTCTCCACGTGGCCCGCCCGGCCTTGTCGACGCCGCAGAACTGGTGGAAGTATTTTGGTTCATCCATTCCCCGGAAGTCCTTGAAGGCCTCCGGTGAACGGTAGGGATTTCTGAGAGCGACCGCGTTGGTTACGTGGACCTTGCCAAGCTCGAGGCCGGCCTTCTGCAGTTGGCGGAGATTCGAGACCTGGCCTTCGAAGAGAACCGAGAGATGGCAGGTGTCGATATTGACGGTAAAGACTCTCCTGAGATCAGTCTCGATTCGGCTCTTCGTCCCTCTCTTCTTCCACTTCCGCAGAGCGAGCGGGCAGAGGTATTCTTCGAAGAAGGAGATGACATCTGCGGCCGTTTCGAACGTCGTCTCCGGCTCCGGCTCAACGGCCAGCACCATGGTTCTGCCGGTTGCCGCCTCGATATCGAGGAAGACCTCCAGGGTGCTGAGGTAGTTGGCGGCAAGTTTCCTTAAGACGGCGGGTGTGTGGCCGTGTCCCCGGAAACATCCTCCGAGAGTGCTGATCGAGACCTTGATTCCCTCCGGAGCGATCTCGTCGACAATGCGGCCGATCTTCGATGTCCAGTTCGCCCGCTGCGGGCTTCCCCAGGATGGCTGGTAGACGGTCTCCTTGACTCTTCGCGCATGAAAATCGCTGAGGGGATAGGCGTTTACGGAGAAGAGGACCAGGCCGGACTCCTCCAGGTAATCTCGAAATTCCAGTCGCGCCTTCCGGGTCGCGAGATCCTTAGCCGAGCCGATTCCCAATCGCAACTCGAGGCCGCAGGGGCCGGATCCGAAGACGCGCTTGCGAATTGGGATGGTGTATTCTTCCAGGGAGCGATAGACCGCCTTCATGTCTTCGCCCGGATGGACATTCGTGCTGTAGCCGAGCTGGAGCGGGAGCTTTTTTCTACGGGTATTGGTCATGGTGTGAGGAGAGGCATTCAGCTTTTCGTCCTATCGGTCATCGAATCAGAATTCGCGGGTTCCCTGATTTTACCTGGAAGCGATTCTGGCGCAAGCGGGGCGCTTTATTTCCTGTCGGCTCCTTTCGAATAGTCTCTGGAAATCGGTCGTCAAACAAGAAGACGCCTACTCCAGCGGTTTTCTGGGGATAGTAAGGCATTACGAATATTCTCCAATTGCTCAATCAGATACCGGATTGGGTCGATAATGTGAGAGTGAGCCATATTTTCCGGAGCAGCTCGTATGAAGACGGTCCTTGTTACTGGAGGGGCGGGTTTTATCGGTAGTAACCTGGTTCGGCTGATCCTCGCTGAGGAGCCGGACACCAGGGTGCTTACCTATGACCTTCTTACCTACGCGGGAAACCTCGACAATCTCAGGGATTGTCTCGAGGATCCACGCCATGATTTTGTCCGGGGAGATATCTGTGACCGCGAGGCCGTTACGGAGGTGCTTGGCTCGGGCAATATATCCGAGGTCATCCATCTCGCCGCTGAGAGTCACGTTGACCGTTCGATTCTCGGCCCGCAGGGTTTCGCCGAGACGAATGTTCTCGGTACGGTCGTTCTTCTCGAGGCCGCGCGCGAGGCGGGCGTCAAGCGATTCATCCAGGTCTCTACCGACGAGGTCTACGGGTCACTGGGCTCAGCTGGCAGCTTCAGCGAGGAGAGTCCCCTTGCTCCCAGCTCACCCTATAGCGCCTCGAAGGCCGCGGCGGATCATTTCGTCGAGGCCTTCGGCCGCACCTTCGGAATGGAAGTTCTCATCACCCGGTGTTCAAACAACTACGGTCCCTGCCAGTTTCCGGAGAAGCTCATTCCCCTGATGATCCGCAATGCCATGAATGATGAGCCCCTGCCGGTTTACGGAGATGGTCTCCAGGTCCGTGACTGGATTCATGTGAGTGATCATTCAGGCGCTCTTCTTGCTGTGCTGAGGGGCGGTCGGCCGGGTGAGGTCTATAATATAGGCGGCGGCAATGAGAGGACGAATCTCGAAGTGATTCGCTCGGTGCTCCGGCTTCTCGGTAAGCCGGAGAGCCTCATCTGCCATATTGATGATCGGCCGGGTCATGACCGGCGCTATGCGATGGATGCCTCAAAGATCCAGGCCGAGCTCGGCTGGCAGGCCGGGGTGGGGTTTGAGCAGGGGCTTGAAGACACGATTCAATGGTATATGGACAACGCCGGCTGGCTCGACTCGGTTGCCACCGGCGAATACAGGGATTTTTACTCGGCCTGGTATTCAGGCGGCAGGACGACGGGATAAGGTTTGAGAGGCTTTTATTTACCTCTTCCATAAGAAATTAGGGCCATTGCGGCTTCCTGTTACAATCAGGTATCGATGAAGAAAAGATCACTTCTTTCCAGATTTTTCCGGCGTGAGAGGCAGATACCTTTTTCCATCAAGAGCGTTCTGTCTTTCTACCTGAGCCTGATGGGCCGCTATTGGTATCTGCTGGCCTTCATGTCGGTATTTACCCTGTTCTACAGCGCGATCACGGCGCTGCGGCTGGGCTTCATCTCGATCGTGGTAGACGGCCTGCCGACGGTCGAGGATGGAAGCAAGGGACAATTCGCCAAGTATCTCATCATGCTGTGGGATTGGGGTTTGCCGCAGGTGGAACGAACAGACAGTAACCTGCTGGTCTTTCTCGGCGCGATGATCTGTTCAATCGGTCTCTGCGCGGCGGCGTTTTATTATCTCAAGGAGATGATCGCCCAGCGGATGGTCGTTCATATGCTTGTCGATACCCGCAAGGCGCTCTTTCGTCACCTGGCAGGCCAGTCGGTCTCGTTCTTTCACAACAGGCGCTCCGGAGATCTGCTGTCGCGTGTGACCAACGACGTCTCGATTGTTCAGCAATCTCTGCTGGGGATCTTTACGGCCATGCTCCAGCAGCCTTTCCTGGTGGTGTCCTATATGGCGACAGCCTACCTTGCCAACAGCCTGCTCTTCTGGTGCACGATCCCGGCATATTTCTTTATCATCTATCCCGTCATGAGAGCGAGCCGCAAGGTTCTGCGTCACAGCCGCAAGAGGCAGAAGAAGCTCGGGCTGATCACAGATGCTCTCCAGCAGCTCTTTGGCGGAATCCGGATCGTCAAGGCCTTCGGCATGGAGGAGCGTGAGCTGGCTGAATTCGGAGAGAAGAATCGTGAGTTCAAGAGCTCGTTCCTCAAGAGCAAGAAGGCCAGGGTGGTCGGACGCACGGTGCAGGAACTGCTTTTCAATCTCGCGCTTGCCGGGCTGCTGATTGGAGGGAGTTTTCTCATTACCAGCGGCACTCTCACGATCGGAGATTTCTGCGGATTCTGCATGGCTCTCATCATGCTCTTCCAGCCGGTTAAGAAGATGTCCCAGTCCTGGAACGCCGTCACCGAGGCCCGTCCCGGGGTTGAGCGCGTTCTCGAGGTTCTCAACGAGACGCCGGAAATTCGCGATGTGAGTGACGCGGTCGCTTTTCCGGAGCGCTTTGAAAAGATCAATTTTTCAGGCGTTGGCTTCACCTACCGATCAGCCTCAGCGGAATCGGAATCAGCCGGTCACCTCTCGGCCGCGCTCAAGGACATCGACCTCGATGTCGCCGAGGGGCAGGTCGTCGCCCTCGTTGGCCCAAGCGGCAGCGGCAAGACGACCTTTGTCGATCTCGTCGCTCGTTTTTACGATCCGACCGAGGGCGGGATCATTGTCGATGAGGTCGACATTCGGGACTTCCGTCACGCGTCCTACCTTGAGAATATCGCCATCGTTTCCCAGGAGCCGTTCCTCTTCAATACCTCCATCATGGAGAACATCCGCTATGGCCGTGATTCGGCTACCGACGGGGAGGTGATGCAGGCGGCGAAGGTGGCGAACGCGCACGAGTTCATCATGCTGCAGGAGGATGGTTACGAGACCGAGATCGGCGATCGCGGAATGAAGCTTTCAGGAGGTCAGCGCCAGCGGCTCACGATCGCCCGGGCTATGTTGAAGGACGCACCGATACTCATTCTCGATGAGGCGACCTCCGCTCTCGACAGCGAGTCGGAGAAGGAGGTTCAGGCGGGCATCAACAACCTCATGCAGCGCCGGACCACGTTCGTTATCGCTCACCGTCTCTCGACGGTCACCGGGGCTGACAAGATTGTCGTTCTGGACAATGGGCGCATCATGGAAACCGGCACCCATGAGGAATTGCTCAAGCGCGAGGGCAGGTACCATAGCCTCTATACCTCGCAGAACCCGGGTTACGCGCTCCACAGGCCATCGGCAATGGCTGCCGGCAAGGAGCCATCTTCGGCCGCGGTGGCACCCGGATCTGAGCAGGAGGACGAGACTCGGGCCTGAGACCCGGGTCTCTTTCTACAGGTTGCCCAGGATGTCTTCCATCTCGTCGAAGACCCGGTGGATCTCCTCATCGGTGATGATGTAGGGCGGCAGGAAATAGAGGACGTTGCCCAGCGGCCTGAGGAGTATGTCCCTCTTGAGGAACTCGGTGGCGAGCCTCGGTCCGATGGAGTCGAGGTAGCCGCCGCCTCCAGCGTTCTCCGGGGCTACATCGAGAGCGGCAAGAGTGCCGATGCAGCGCGTATTGCTGACTGGGGGAAGGTCTTCAAGTTTCCGCAACCGCTGGCTGAAGAGCCCCTCGATCTCGGCGATTCGCGAAAGGATTTTCTCTTCTTCGAAGATGTCGAGGTTCTCCAGGGCGATGGCGCAGGCCAGCGCGTTGGCCGTGTAGGAGTGACCGTGAAAGAAGGTCTTGCCCCTGTCCTCGCTGAGAAATGAATCGTAGATCTTGTCGGTTGAGAGCGTAGCGGCCAGCGGCATGTAGCCGGCCGTGAGCGCCTTTGAGAGGCAGATGATGTCGGGGACGATCGGTCCGTGTTCGCAGGCGAAGAGCGGACCGGTACGGCCGAAGCCGGTGAAGACCTCGTCGGCGATCAGGATCGTCCCGTGACGATCGCAGAGGTCCCGAATCTCGACCAGGCTGGCCGAAGGCCACACGATCATTCCCCCGGCCCCCTGCAGTTTCGGTTCGATGATGACGGCCGCGACCTGGTCTCCTTCGCGCTCGAGTATTTCCTCGAGGCTGCCGTCTCCGCCAGCCTCGAGGCTGGCGGCGGGCGCGGTGTCGCGGGAGTCCTTTCGGACGCAGTTGAAGTGACGTGTCGGGAAGAAGAAGGGCGAAAAGTTGGTGTGGAATACCGGGGAGCCTCCAACCGCCATGGTTCCGAAGGTATCGCCATGGTAGGAGTTGGTCATCGAGACGAAGAGGGTCCGGTCTTCCCGCCCCTGGTTTCTCCAGTATTGGGCGGCCATCTTCAGGGCGACCTCGACGGCGGTCGAGCCATCGTCGGAATAGAAACAGTGGTCGAGTCCGCCGGGGGTGATGGCCGCGAGCCTGGCGGCCAGCTCCGCCGCTCCCGGGTGGGTCGCCCCGGCGAAGATAACCTGCTGGAGCTTTTCCGCCTGGCGGGCCAGGGCCCGGTTGAGCCGCGGGTTGGAGTGTCCGAGTGAGTTCACCCACCAGGAGGAGATTCCATCGAGGATCCGCTTTCCCTCGGAGGTGTAGAGATAGACACCCTCAGCGCGCTCGATTCCAAGCGGCGGGGGGGCGGTGAGCATCTGGGTATAGGGATGCCAGGCGTGAGCCCGGTCGGCTTCTTTCCAATCTGTCATGGACCGGAGGATACCTGCGCGCGCCGGTATTTTTCATCAAGATTTCGAGAAGAGATATCCTGAAGCCGCATTTTCTCACGCCTCGAAATAGCGCTTGAGCCGTGCCCGCGGATCAAATTTCCGGGCGGCTTTTTCGATTGAGGCTCGGCCGAGCCGAGGCAGCCACTCGAGCTCGGCGGTTACCTTGACGTCTCCGTATTTCTCGATGGCGGCCTTGTTCTCCTTGTCTCTGGGACCGACCATGACGATCCCCGCGACTTCCAGCTCTCGCTTGCGGAGCGCCTCGAGGCTCAGCAGGGTGTGGTTGATGGTTCCCAGCCCGCTTCTCGCAACCAGCAGGCAGGGCAGGTGCATGTCCTGGAGCAGGTGGGAGAGGAGGTAGCCCTGGTCCGTGATCGGCACGTGGAGGCCCCCGATACCCTCGACTACCAGGTTGCGGCGGGGATCATCGAGGGCATGCTGCACAAGCTTTCCGAGGATCAGCTCGGGGTCGATCGGTCTGGATGCCAGGCGCGCCGCGAGATGGGGTGAGACGGGCGGATCATAGAGGTAGGCCTCCTCGAGTACCTCGACCCGGTGTCCGACCCATCTGCGGACCAGCCCGGTGTCGGTGTCGCCATCGGCGCCGGTGGCCAGGGGCTTCCAATACGCCAGCCTGCGGCGCCGGGCGTAGCGGGCAAGCACAACGGCGCTGACAACCGTCTTCCCGACCTCGGTATCCGTTCCGACGACAACCAGGCTCATATCGTCTCCTTCCGGGCGAGGAGCTCGATCAGCGCCGAGGCCAGCCTGTCGATGTCGCCTTCGCTATGATCTGCGTGTACGGAAATTCTCAGTCGTGAGCTTCCTGGAGCGACGGTCGGGGGGCGTACGGCGCGCACATCGAGCCCGGCCTGCTGGAGCCGGTCGGCGGCCTCCAGCGCGTCCTCGTTGCCGCCTACGATCACCGGCACGATGGGACCGCTGCTGCCTGAGCAGTCCAGTCCGCCGGCGGCCAGGGCATCCCGGAGTCTCCGGGCCAGCGAGTGAACACGGGCGCGCGGCCCAGGGTCGGCGCAGAGCTCGAGCCCCGCCGCCATCATTGCCAGCAGCAGGGGCGGTGTCGCCGTGGTGAAGATGAATGGTCTTGAGCGGTTGACGAGCCATTTTACCAGGGTGTTTGAGCCGGCGACAAAGGCGCCGAAGCCGCCGAGAGCCTTGCCGAAGGTCGAGACGATGGCGGCGCAGCGCCCCTCGATGCCGTATTCTTCCGCGAGTCCGGAGCCGCGTTCGGATCCGAAAAGGCCGGTGGCATGAGCGTCGTCAACCAGGAGCGAGGCGGAATATTTTTCGGCCAGCGCCGCGTAGCGCTCCAGGGGCGCGATGTCTCCATCCATGCTGAAGTAGCTCTCGGTCACGATGAAGGTTTTGCCGCCAGGGTGTGGGCGGGCCAATTCCCGCTCCAGGGCGTCAATGTCCAGGTGGGGGAAGATGTGCTTCCGGGCTCCACTGAGGCGCAGACCGTCGATGATGCTGGCGTGGTTGAGCTCATCGGAGAGGACCCTGTCCTGGGTGCCCAGCAGCGAGGTCAGCAGGCCGAGGTTGGCCTGGTAGCCGGTTGGAAAGATGAGGGCCGCCTCGGCACCCTTGAACTCAGCGAGTTTTTTCTCGAGCTCGAGGTGGGCCGGGTGAGTTCCGCGCAGCAGCCGCGAGGCCGGGGCGGACAGGATCTTTTCATCCAGTCCCGCGCGGAGCCTCTCCCTGAAGCGCTCCTCGGTTGAGAATCCAAGGTAGTCATTCGAGGTGAAATCGACCCCTTCTCCGGGCTGGAGAGATCTCGCCAGCCCATCCGCCTCAATTTTTTCCAGGGCGTCCTGGAGCGACTCTTCGAGGCCGCTCATGACTCGCCGGCGACGGGCGCGGCGGAGTCCTTGCGCGGACTCATCCCAAGGCTCTCGAGAAGTTTCTCATCTTCATTTTCGCTCGGGTTGGCCGCGGTCAGCAGCGTCTCTCCCGCGAAGATCGAGTTGGCGCCGGCTAGGAAGCAGAGTGCCTGGGCCTCGGTCGACATGTCGATCCGTCCTGCGCTGAGGCGGACCATGGAACCCGGCATCATGATGCGCGCGCAGGCGATCGTGCGGACCATCTCAAGAGCTTCGATGGGCTCCTGCTTTTCCAGCGGCGTGCCCTCGATGGCCATGAGCGCGTTGATCGGTACGCTCTCGGGATGGGGTTCGAGCTCCGAGAGCGCGCAGAGCATCTCCAGCCGGTCGGAGATGCTCTCTCCCATGCCGATGATTCCTCCAGAGCAGACGGTGATGCCGGCGCTGCGAACATTCTTGATCGTATCGAGCCTGTCCTGGTAGGTCCTGGTGGTGATGATCTTATCGTAGTATTCCGGTCCCGTATCGAGGTTGTGGTTGTAGGCGCTCAGGCCTGCCTCGGCGAGCCGCTCAGCCTGCTCCGGTGTGATCATCCCCAGTGTGCAGCAGGCCTCCATGCCGAGCTCTCGTACGCCGGCGACCATCTCGAGAACCTTGTCGAAGTCTTCACCATCGGAGACCTCCCGCCATGCGGCGCCCATGCAGAAGCGGCTTGCGCCGTTGGCATGAGCTTCCCTCGCCGCGCTGAGAACCTGGTCTACCGCCAGCAGGGGTTCACGCTCGACCGCGGCTTCGTGGTGAGCGCTCTGGGGGCAATAGGCGCAATCTTCCGCGCAGCCGCCTGTCTTGATGCTCAGGAGACTGCAGACCTGGACTTCGCAGGGGTTGTGAAACGCTCGATGGACCGTCTGGGCCTGGAAAAGAAGCTCAGGGAGAGCCTGTTCATAGAGCTCCCGAGTCTCCTCCAGGGTCCAGTCATGACGCGTCGAGGGTCGATTTTCTTTCATATTTCCATGCCTCGTGGGGGCAGGTTAGCCCATAGGAAGCAGCAAATCAGTCACCATTTTGGCCTTTTTGTACCCTTCAGATAAACCTCCCGGGTGCCGATAACCGAAGAGGAGAGAAGCGTATGATGCGTGAAACAAAATCGGCACCAAGACTGCACCGATCGATCTGGTATATGGGCGCCAAGTCCCGTCTGATCCCGGGTTTTCTCGAGCGAGTGCTGGCTGATGAGCTTCCCCCCGGTGGTACCTTTGTCGATCTTATGAGCGGCAGCGGCGTCGTCAGCGCCTGGTGCGCCGGCATGTACCGGGTCATCTCAAACGATGTGCAGAGCTATTCCGCCGTGATCGCCCGCAGTCTCATTGGTCATTCTCCCGGGACGCGGGATGATTTTCTTTCGGCGCTCGATCCCGAGGCCGATCTCGCGAGGGTCTACGAGGAGAACTATGCCCGGCTGGCGGGATATTACGAAGCCGCTCTCGAAGAGGAGGCCGGCTTTCTGGATGCTTATGAAAGAGGGCGGGCGGATGAAGCCTGGGCGGCAGGCTACAGGGAATATCTCCATGCGTCCGCGGCGCTCTATCCGGGAGTCGCGGAGGCGAGCATCGCCGAGCCTTTTCGAAGCGCCCTGCCCCTGCTGAGCGACGGGGAGTCTGTAGCGGGAAATCCGGCCTGCCTCGCGACCACCTACTACTCAAATGTATATTTCGGCCTTCACCAATCCCTGCAGCTCGATTCAATCAGGGCGGCTATCGACGCCGTCGATGAGGGGGATCCCTGGCGTGAGCTCAAACAGACTCATTACCTGAGCGCCCTGTTGCACGCGGCTTCCGTTTCTACCTCGGGGACCAGTCACTTCGCCCAGCCTCGTCATCTCTCCAAGGACAGCGAGCTGCAGGCCATGGCCAAGCGCCGGCTGACGGACCTCCGGGAGTCGCTGCTGGAGTACAGCGCCGCGATCGCCCAGACTGTTCGAGAGACGGTATTTACCGAGGGAAACCAGGTTTTCAACTCGGATTATCGCGAGCTCCTCGATGAGGATGGTGTCTTTCAGCTTCCCGAAGGTCCCGGGCTGGTTTATCTCGATCCGCCCTATACGGCTGACAATTACTCGAGGTTTTACCATGTGCTCGAGGTGATCACGCGCTATGACTACCCCGAGTTGAAGCGGGGCCGCAGCGGCGGGATCCTGCGCGGCCGCTACCCGGTGCTCGCCCATCGCTTCCGTTCGGACTTCTGCAGCCCGGCGAAGGTAGAGGGCGAGTTTCGGATGGTCCTGCGGGCCGTCGCCGCCAGCGGAGCCAAGCTGGTGATCAGCTACTCATCACCAACCGGCCTGTTGCTGAAGGAGTTTGTCCGCCAGGATTCGAGCGAGCCGCTCGAGAGGTTGAGGCGGCTGTGTGGAGAGTTCTTCGAGGGGGTCAAGATTCTGAAACGGCCGACGATGCACTCCGGCCAGGGGGATTCGAATATCGCCATCGATGAACTGCTGGTGATCTGCAGTCGGCCTCACTCGCGCAGCCGGGCCTCGTAACCCGCGGCTTCGAGCTCTTCAAGAGCCTGCAGAGCCTGCTCGCGCGTGCCAAAGGCTATGCGTACGCTCCCGGTTTCTCCTTCACGGACCTTGACGACGCTCATGTCCTTGATGTTGAGGCCCTTGCTGTAGAGGTGTCCCGATATGTCGGCGATCATCCCGGGGCGGTCTTCAACGACCACCCGGAGATCCCAGAGCCGTGTGAGGAAGCCCTTGGTGTCCCGGGGAAGCGCCGAGCGCGTCTCGCGCGCCTTTTCGAAGCTCTGCTCGAGGTCTTCGATATCGAAATCCTCGATTCTCCCTGAGAGTCGCTGGTTGAATTTTTCCAGGAGACCGCGAATCTCCGCTGTATTACTGGAGAGAATGTCCTTCCAGATAGCGAAGGGGCTCGAGGCGATTCTCGTCATATCGCGGAAGCCCCCAGCGGCCAGGTGGACGGCTTTCTCGCTGTCATCGCCGAGCTCATCGAGGGAGTTGACCAGCTCGACCGCCAGGATCTGCGGCAGGTGGCTGATGGCGGCGGCGATCAGGTCGTGCTTCTGCGGCGTCAGCACGATCACGCGGGCTCCGGTGAGCGAGATGAAGGCGCCGAGCCTCTGGACCTCGGGAGACTCTTCCCCGCCGGGCGGGGTGAGAACGTAGATGGCGTTTTCAAAGAGAAGCGGGTCGGAGGCCTGGACTCCCCGCTCCTCGCTCCCTGCGAGAGGATGTCCGCCAATAAAGTGAACGGTTTCGGGGAGCGCCTTCTCGGCGGTCTCCATGATCTCGCGCTTGGTGCTGCCGACGTCCGTGATGACCGTTCCGTCGCCGAGCTCCCGGCCCATCTTCCCGAGCTCTTCGAGCAGCTCGATGATCCTGTTGATCGGCGTTGCCAGGATGATGAGCTCGGACTGCGCCGCGGCCTCACCCAGTCGTTCATAGGGAAGGCCTTCATCTATCAGGCCCTTGCGAAGGGCCTCTTCGAGCGGTTCAGGCCGGCTGATACCGAGGATCCGGCCCTGGAAGCCGCGCTTGCGCAGGGCCATGGCGAAGGATCCGCCGATCAGGCCGACGCCGACGATGGTGATGGTCTGGTAGTTTTTTGTTTCAGGCATGACAGGTATTCCCAGTCGGGGAGTCTACAGCCACGTTGGCGCGGATGGAAGAAAATGGCGACGCCAGTTCCGGATCCTTTGCCGCGCGGGGGGGCTCAACTCAGCAGGGGGCCGTCGAGACCTTTTTCTTCCAGCGGCTTCTCGAAACGAATGGAGTATTGGCCAGGCGCCTTGCGGGCAATCACCCTGGCGCGGATTTTCGTATCCGACTCATCGAGAACGACCTTGAGGTCCTGTCCGGGGAGCAGGTCCTGTTTCGTGGTGACCATGGCGCCGTTGCGGCTGACGTTGACAACCATGGCTTCGAGGATCTCATCCTGCCTGAGGAGGGAGGCTCGCAGCCTGGGCTGACCGGTCGCGCCTGCGCCGGCATTGGCCAGGAGCTCGATTCCCCCGTCCTGGTGCATTCGAACCAGGTCGCCGGTTTTGATACTGCTGGTGGCGTCCTCGACGCCAACGATCGCCGGAACGTTGATCTCCCTGGCGAGGATCGCGGCATGGCTGAGCCGTCCGCCGACCTCGGTGATCAGGCCGGCCGCGCGGCTGAAGACGGGGGTCCAGGATGGATCGGTAAACCTTGCGACCAGGATCTCGCCATCCTTGAACGATTCTATCTCCGCCGGGCTGTTCAGTACGCGGGCGGCTCCCAGCGCCCAGCTGTCACCGGCAACGACCAGTCCCTTGAGGTCGGCGGAGCTGGTTCGGAGCTGTTCGGAAACCGGGGCGGGATCGAGCTTCTCGAGGTCGGTCATGGTGAGCTTCGTCTTCAGGGCGATCTCCGAGAAGAGCTCGCCTTCCTCCAGGCGTTTCGCGGCGAGGGCTCGCAGGGAGGCGCGGGAGGGGGCATCGGCATCGATGCCATCGAGCTCTTCAAGCTTAAGCTGGAAGATATTTCCATCCATTTCGAGGCGGTCGTCGAGCTCGAGCAGCAACCGGCGCAGGAGCGCGAACTCGCGCAGGCAGTGATGCTTCGCCTCCTCCTTGAGGCTCTGGAACTGGCTGGCCCGCTCAGCGGCGATCGAGGCGATGGAAGATGATTCAGCCCGGGTCTTGTCCCCGGAGATGAAGGGGGAGTCGTCTTCGCTGGAGGCCATCTCCACCAGGCCGGCGAGCAGCGCAGGGTCTTCATTGTAGCGCGGGCTCGAGAGCTCATAGTCATGGATGGATCGATGGCCGTAGAGTTCGATGAAATCAGCGGAATCGCGTTCGCCGCGCTTGATCGCGGGAAGCAGCTCGAGGGCTCGCCGGACGATGGTTTGCGGACCCTCTGGGAGCACCGGTACCTTGCCGCGGATCGCGCGTTCAGCCGAGCGCATGTAGAAATCCGCCGCGATGTTGATCAGCTCGACCTGGACATGCGTTCGTGTCCGGAGGTCCTCTCGCCATTGCCTGAAGAGTTCCAGCAGCTCAGATGTTTCGAGCCGGGACAGCTCGATGGCTTCGCGTATTTTGAGCTCACGCAGGTACCCGGGGAGGAAGCTCTCCTGGTAGTTCTGCTTGAGCCTCCAGGCATCCCGGGTGAGACGGAAGGAGGCGATGAGACCGGGTCCGCTTGCCGAGCGTTTCTTTTCCACCGGGCGATTGATATAGAGGTGTCCGAATGCCGAGACGAGCAGCTCGGCCCCTTCCTCCTCCGCCTCGTAGGGGATGCCGAGGATTCTGCAGGCAAGGTCTGTGCTGCCGCCGGGTTCCCAAAGCGATTGCATGAGGGAGAGGCTCAGGGGGGTAGGGCGGGGAAGCAGTTCGGACAGCTCGTTCTGGTAGAGGGCCGTTCCGGACTCTTCCGGGGCTCCACTTTCGACAGCCAGCTCAAGCAGGCGCCTGCGCTCGATTTCGAAGGCCGCCTGCGGCTTGCCTTCGTGTTCGTTCGAGAGCCGGGTGGTTACGTCGCGGGCCTGGAGAATGGCGAACTCCCCGTCCCGGAACGCCCACTCTATATCCTGCGGAGTTCCGAAGAGCTCTTCGATTCGGGTGCCGAGCTCGATCAGCGGAGTGAGATCGAGCGGGGAGCAGTGTTCATCGAGCTTACGTCCGCTGAAGCGGCCGTAACGGAACGAGGATGGGTTGGCGGTGCCGCTGACAAGCGCCTCGCCAAGACCCTCGACCATTTCAACAAGCATGCTCCCCGTCTCTCTCGGGTGCTCGGTAAAGAGCACCCCGGCGTATTCGGCGGGAACCATCTTCTGGACAATGATTCCGCCGCGCTCCCCGGCCCCGAGGCCGTAGGAGCTCACCCGTCCACCGTTTATTGATTCTTTGACCTTCCTGATTGCCGTGCCGAGCTTCTTCCATTCGACGTTCAGAACGGAGTCGAAGATGCCCGCGTAGCTCTTGTCGGAGCCGTCTTCGTTCAGGCCCGAGCTGCGCACGGCGGCTTTATCGATGTCGGTCTCTCTCCATGCCGCCTCGAGCTCTCGCAGCAGCAAGGGCTCCAGCTTCATGTCCTGGCCGAGATTCTCGAGTAATTTCGCGCTCAGCACAAAGCCTCCCGGAACCGGGAGTCCCGCCCGGATCATGATGCCCAGCCGGGCGGCCTTATTTCCGCAGCCGCCGTGATGGGGGCAATCGGAAAGCCTGACCACCGCGCCATTGTCTTCTTCGCTCGTTGCGGGAGCGCTTTCCTGGTTGCCTGATTCGGGTGTGTCGAGGACCGTCGCGATCAGCAGGGTCTGGAGCAGCCCGGTGCCGATGCTGAGAACGAGATAGAAGTTTACGGCGGCGCTGAAGTTGTAGCTGATGGCGCAGAGCAGTACGGCAAGGGCGGATCCTGTCAGCAGCCTTTTACCGGTCGAGCCGCCCGTGCTTAGAACAACGTGCGCCAGCACCGCCGCGCCCAGGCAGATCGGCAGGGCCAGGAGGGGATCGGGAGCCGAGAGATCTGGTATCCATCCGAGGGCATCATTATTCGAGGACCCTATGGAGGAGATCGCGTTGCAGAACAGGAGCATCAGGAAGACCTGCAGGCCTGTGGCCAGGAGGTTGCGCACCGGCGTGATTCCGTGCTTCTTACGCAGGGAGTTGATGGCCCGCAGGAGCCGGTCGGGATCATCCGCCAGCTTCTTCTTCAGCCCGGCGATTTTCGGCTCGAGCTTCCTGGCGAGGGCCTGGTCTTGTTCGGTTTTCAGCGCCAGGGGCAGCAGCAGGACCCTCAGCAGCAGGACACTGAGGATGATAGCGATCGCGAGGTGACCGAAGAGTCCACGCAGCCACTCAAGGGTGACTTTGAATGGAGTCGAGAGGTAGCCGAGGAGATCTCCACGCTGGGCCTGCTGCCATTGCAGTACATGCGGCCTGGCAGAGTTCGCCGGGAAGAACTCGTGGGGAACGGTATAGCGTCCGACGAACTCGTGCCCCCGGCGACTCAGCTTGAGCCCCATTACCTGGGCGTAAAACGAGCTGCGCTTGTCGTAGCACGGAATGATGATGGGGGTCTCGTAGGGAACCCGGGTGTCGAGAACGTTCTCGAGTTCGGCGGTCGTCATCTTCCGGATGGGGATGTTGATGGCGTCCGGCAGGCTTCCCTGCTCGAAGTCGGATGCATAGCGAACGTCGACAAAGACGGCTCCGCTGGAGCCGACGAGCTCTTCGACGGTCGACGTGTCAAGAAGCCTGTTCTTGTTGGTGAAGCCGGGGAGTCCACGCAGCGTTTCCACTCTTTTTCCGTTGGGCTGCAGGAGAGGGTAGCCCTCGGCTATCCATTTCTCATAGCCGCCTACCAGGAACCGGCAGTCGTATCCAAGATCCTTGAATTCTTCACAGAGCTCGGAGCTACGATTGCCTGAGTAGCACAGCAGGACGGACGGGGATTCCTTTCCAGGGAGCTGCCCCGGGTCATTCCTGAGATCGGGGTAGCGTATTGCGCGAGATCCCCTGATCGACCCCATCTCGATCTCTTCGGACTCGCGCACATCGATCAGGACGGGCTTCGAGCTCTTGAGCAGCCCAGCGAGCTCGCCAGTGCTGATTCCGAGAGAGTGCGCCTGTTGCTGGCTGAAGGACAGCGTCCTCAGGTCGCTGTCTTCCTTGGCCGCTCCATTTTCTATCGAGGGCCGCAGCAGGTTTCTTCCCAGGCGTTCATTGTCCTGGTCGACGGTTCTGCAATATTGGAGGATGTTGGCCGTGATCGAGACAACAAACAGCGCCAGGAGGATCTTCAGAACCCAGGATGGAGCCCCGGTTTTCAGACCCGCATTTCCACCCTCAAGGTGATTCCGGCGGCGCTTATGAGCGAAAAGGATCCCTCCGGCCGAGACCGCGAGGAGGCCGAGGATCTGGCCGACGCTGGCGAAAATACCGATGACCACATCCGGCGAGGGTATGGCCAGCAGGGGACCGCAGAGAAAGAGATTCAGCGCCAGCGCCCATACGATCGTCCAGCTGCCGAGGCCATCGAGAACCCTCGGCCCGGCGCGCTCTCGCGCGGGATGCTTCACGGATATTGTATTAAGGGCCGTTTCAGTCAAGGTCTCACCTTCGATTCAAGGCCCGGAAGTCCAGTGCCTCCCAGGCACGGCCTCGAGCTCCCACATTGCCCAGGCCAATTCCCCGGCAGGCACGTCTGTCGGGGCCAGTTGAAAAATATTGAGCTTTCAGTAAAGTTCCAAAGTCCTGAATGCCGATCCTGAAAACGAGGTCCGCGAACTCTGCCGTTTCCGGGCGTTCGCTGGCCGATCCAGGTTGCTTCTTTTCATTGCTCCCGCTTTTTGAGCAGGAAGGTTAGTTGACCACAACCCTCGGCAAACGCGAAAATCGTTTCTGCAAACTCTTTAAAAAACAGAGTTTATGGGAATGAGAGGCGCTTTACCGGACCTCGGGCAGGCTGAAAAGCCCTGAATTCCGTCATCTCAGCCGGAGAGGGTGTCCTGGGGGATGGGGCGGCTCTGGCGATACTGCCTGGAGTCAAAAGGCAGCTGGATGGTGAAGGTAGAGCCTCTTCCAGGCTGGCTGGAGACGTTGATATCTCCGCCAAGCAACCGGGCGAACTGCCTGCTGACGCTCAGGCCGAGGCCGGCTCCGCCGTATTTGCGAGTGGAGGAGCTGTCGGTCTGGGTGAATGGCAGGAAGATTTCCTCGTTCTTTTCCCGCGGGATCCCAATGCCCGTATCGAAGATCTCGATCTTGATCATGGCTGGTTCGATAGACCCGGGCTTGCTGGCCTCTATGCGAACCGAGCCTTCACTGGTGAACTTGATGGCGTTGTCGACCAGGTTGTTCACCAGGCGCTCAAATTCATCCGGAGCGGTATACATCACGGTATCGAGCTCGGGCTGCAGGCGGAGCTCCAGCTCAAGCCCCTTCTCCTTCGCCTTTTCTCTCCACCGGCTCTCGAGCCGGGTGAGCGCGGTGACCGGGTTGAGCGGTCCCAGCTCGAAGGCCATGCTGCGTGATTCGATTCGCGCGATGTCGAGGATGTCATCGACGAGGGTGAGCAGAGACCGCGCGCAGTTGCGAGCCTCATCGAGGAGCTCCGCATCCTGTGGGACGGCCGTCTCGTCTGTCTCGAGAGCGAGCTCGAGGCAGCCCAGCACTCCGTTGATCGGAGTGCGGATCTCGTGGCTCATGTTCGCGAGGAACTGGGACTTGACCTTGTCCGCCTGCTGGGCGACGAGGAGCGCCTCGGTCTTCTCTTTTATCTCGCGTTCGATCTTTTCGTACGATCCCTTGAGGTTGCCGCGCATTTCGTTCATGGTCAGCGCCAGGCTTCCAAGCTCGTCATTCGTCGTCGGCTCGATGGGAGCCTCGAGGTCGCCGCTACCGATGCGGGTCGCGTGGCGGGCGAGGTCGTCGACCGGATCCAGTACGTTGCGCCGCAGGACCTTGCCAAGAACCAGCGCCAGCATGGCGAAGGTCAGGGCTGCGCCCAGCAGCAGCTGCCAGGTGCTTGCCGCGAGGAGCTTCTCGAGACGTTCAGTCGACAGACCAATCTCCACATCGCCGAGGACCTCGGTTCGTGAGCCTCTCTCGCGCAGCTGGATGGGAGCCTGGAAAACCTCCACTCCTCCATCTTCTTCTGGGGTTTTCTCTCCGTAGCGCGCGACGAGTCGCCGCTCTCCATCCGCCAGCTGACTGACCTCGATATAGGAGACATGCGGATTGTCCCTGGCGGCCTTCTCGATGTAGGTCTCGAGATAGGGGAAATCGTTAGAGAGCAGGGTTTCAAGGCAGACGGCGGCTACGGTCTGCGAGAGGGTCTTGCCGTTGTGGTCGAGGTCCTCTTGCAGGATCTGGTGCTCGCTTTTCAGAACCAGGACGATGGTCAGGATCGATGTGAGCACAAGGCTCCCCAGCACCCCGGTTCTTATCTTATTGCTGAGCTTTTTCATTGGTTCTGCCGTTCGTCCAGCGAGCCGGTGAACGGTCTCTATTGGCCCATCCGGGACAGCCGCGCATTTCAGGGCGCGGCGCCGGCGTCTCCGGCCTCAGGGTTGCTGAAGAAACCTCGCGAGCTCTCCATTCCCTTTCGCACAAAGTCATACTCGGAATCTTTGCAAGGGGCGAAGCCGGAGAGACTCTTCGAGAAGGTCTTCAGAATGTCGGGGTTTGTGGTTTTCAGCAGGACATCCTGCAGGGCGATGAACTGGTTCTCGGCAATGCCGCCGCGGGCAACCCAGGGCTTGGTGACGTTGTCGAAGGCCTTCAGCTCGCGCAGCCCCTTTTCCTTGTACTTGGCGAAGGTGCTCTCCTTGGCCGCGCCGGCGTCGTACTTTCCATGGAGCACGGCGGCGACGACCTTGTCGTGGCGGCCGAGATAGTCGAATTTTTCAAGGTCACTGGAGGTGACGCCAGCCTCGACGAGCTCGGCCTGGGAGAGGTAGCGGCCGATGGTGCTGTTCTCATCGCCAAAGGCGAAGCTCTTTCCCCTGAGATCAGCGAGTGATCCGAAGGGGCTGTCTTCTCGAACGCAGATGATTCCGTTGAAGCGCCGCTTTCCCTTGTTCTCCTCGATTGCCAGGAGCCGGACATCCGGGTTTCTATCCTTGGCGATGACGTAGGAGGCGGGGCCGAAGCGGACAAAGTCGACTTCGTCGTTGATGAAGGCTCTCAGGGCGAGCTCGTAGGTTTTGTAGATCACGAGCTTGATCTGCGGCGCATCCTCGATACGGCTGGCGATCTCGTCCTCGATGTAGCGCAGCATTGGCTTGAACTTCTTGAACATCTCCGATGGTTTGTCGGAGGTGTAGACGCCGAAGGTCAGCGTCGGGATGCTCTCTGAGATGCTGGCTTCCGGCTTCGATTTTCGAGCCGAGCTGGGTTCGTTGAAGGCGAAGACCACCACGAGGATGGCGAGAACCGCGAGAACGGAAGAGACAGTGGCAATATGTACGCGCGAGAGAGATTTAAACATGGTCCTTCTTTCTTTACTTTTCCGACCGTTGAAATATTTTCCGTGATACGCGGCTCGCAGGCGCCTCTCGCAGGTTTCCGGGAGCTCCGCTCGAGCTCTCCGAACACCGTCATCGGCGCGGCGGCAGCCGCAGATTTCAGTACCCTGTACATTGAAAATATCGGTGTCCCGGCGGGGTACCCTTGAAACCATCCCCGGGAGAGGGTGGATAACATGGGGAATCAGGGTTATCGGTACCCCGGGAGCCGGTTTGCGGGGAGATCCGGGCAGCCTGGCTGGTCGGATCGACTCGCGAAAGGCGCGGGAGCGCGCGCTCCGCTACTTGCTCTCCAGCCAGTTCTTTCCCCAGGCTACGTCGACCTTGACCGGCACGGCCAGCTCGATGGCCCCGGCCATCTCCTGCCTGACGACCTCGCTGTATTCTTCGACCTTCTCAAGCGGCGCGTCGAGTACGAGCTCATCATGAACCTGGATGAGGAGCCGCATATCGAGCTCCTCGCGGTCTATTCTCTCGTGGAGATTGACCATAGCCTGCTTGATCATGTCCGCCGCGCTTCCCTGGACAACGGTGTTGATTGCCAGGCGCTCGCCAAGAGCCCTGAGGTTCCGGTTGTTGGAGTGGATTTCCGAAATCGGCCGGCGGCGGCCGAGCATGGTCGTTACGAAGCCGTTTTTTTCGGCCTCGCTGACGCAGGTCTCCATGAATCCCGTTATGCCCGGATAGCGTTCCTTGTATTCGTCGATGAACTTCGCGGCTTCGGCACGGGTGATTCCGAGCCCCCGCGCCAGCCCGAAGGCGCCCTGTCCGTAGATAATGCCGAAGTTGACGGCCTTCGCCCGGCCTCTCTGCTCTCGTGTCACCTGGTCCTGTTCGATTCCCTCGAGCTGGGAGGCGACGAAGGTGTGAATGTCCTGGTCGGTATTGAAGGCCTCCCTCAGCCCCTTGTCTTCAGAAAGATGGGCGAGGACGCGGAGCTCGATCTGCGAATAGTCAGCAGTGATCAGGATGCGTCCCGGAGAGCCGGGGACAAAGGCTTCGCGGATCTTCCGGCCCTGCTCCGTCCTTACGGGAATGTTCTGGAGGTTGGGGTCGGACGAGCTGAGGCGCCCGGTGGCCGCCACAGCCTGGTGGAAGGAGGCGTGTACCCGTCCGGTTTTTTCGGAGATCAGCTCCGGCAGCGGCGCGACGTAGGTTCCCAGGAGCTTGTTCACCTCCCTGTACTTGAGAATCAGTCCGGGGAGCGGGTGGGCAGTCTCGGCCGCGAGGGTCTCGAGCACCGAGGCATCCGTGCTGCGCCCGGTCTTTGTTTTTTTCACCACACGCAGGTTCATCTCATCGAAGAGAATCTCGGAGAGCTGCTTGGGGGAGTCAATATTGAACTCCCTTCCGGCGTCGCGATGGATCTCGGATTTGAGCTCATCAACCTTCGCGGTTAGGCTGACACGGGTCTCCTCCAGCCGCTCGAGATCGAGGGCCACTCCCTCGTTCTCCATATCGGCAAGCACGTTCAGCAGCGGCATCTCGAGCTCGTCAAAGAGTTTTTTCAGACCTTCCGATTCGAGCTTCGGCGCCAGCAATTCGTAGAGCCGCCAGGTGACGTCGGCATCTTCTCCGGCGTATTCCGCGACCTTGTCGACCTCGACCTCGAGCATGGTCACCTGCTTCTTTCCCTTGCCGATCAGGTCGCTGATGGGGATGGTCTGCAGTCCGAGGAGGTCACGGGCGAGAGCATCCATCGCCTGGGTCCGGCGCTCGGGAGCCAGCAGGTACGAGGCGATCATGGTGTCGAAGGCGACTCCCTGCAGCTCGATTCCGGCCTGGCGCAGCACGATGAGGTCGTACTTGATGTTTTGCCCGCATTTTCCGATGGCCGGATCCTGCAGGATGGGCTTGAGAGCTTCGAGCGCGGCGTCTGGATCGAGGGTGTCTCCCTTATTCGAACGCAGGGCGAGATACCAGCCCTTGCCTTCCTCCCAGGAGAAGGAGAGCCCGACGAGTTCGCAGTCTACGGCGTGAACCGAGGTCGTCTCGGTGTCGATCGCGAAGAAGTCAATCTTCTTCAGCTCCGCGAGGAAGCTCTCCAGGTCTTTCTCCGTATTTACCAGGCGGTAGTCGCCCGAGACCGACTCGCGTACGGCCTCCTCCTCCGAAGCCTCTGCGGGGCCGTCGAGCCGGGAGAGCAGGCGCCTGAAACCGAGCTCCTCGAAGCGAGGCTTCAGTTTCTTGAGAGTCACCTTTTCTGTCCGGCAGGCATCCAGATCAAACTCAAAATCCACCTCTCGGTTCAGGGTCACCAGCCGGCGGGTGAGGTCGAAGAGGTCTCCCTGGTTGGCGACGTTTTCGCTCATCTTCGGAGTCAGCTCATCGACATGTTCCCGGACTCCCGCGACCGAGCCGTATTTCTGGATGAGGGCGACGGCCTTCTTGGGGCCGATTCCGGGAACCCCGGGAATATTGTCGGTCGAGTCGCCGGTCAGGGTCTGGATCTCCACGGCCTGCTCCGGGGTGTAGCCCTTGTCCTCGAGAAGGTTTTCCGGATCGGTGATGAAGTCCTTTTGAGGGTCCCACATCTTGACCTTGTCGGTCAGGAGCTGATGGAGGTCCTTGTCCTTGCTCACGATTCTGAGCTCGATCTCTTCCTCCTCGAGCAGCCTTCCGATCGTGGCGATGATGTCGTCAGCCTCCTGCCCCTTCACCTTGAAGGTGGGGATGCTCATGATCCCCAGCAGCTCCTCGATGCGCCTGACCTGGGGGCCGAAATCCTCGGGCGCGGCATCGCGGTTGGCCTTGTACTCAGGGAAGAATTCCTTACGCTCGGTGCTCGAGTCTCCATAGTCGAGCGCCACCGCGAAGTAGTCGGGTTTCTGTTTCTCGAGAATCCCGAGCATCATCTGCGTAAAGATATAGGTGGCCTTGGTGGGCTCTCCATCGGGCGCGTTCAGCTGCGCCCCGAACGGAGCGTAATAGGCCCTGAAGATCTGGGCGTGACCGTCGATGAGGTAGAATGTTTTCAAGGTAACCGGGTCGCGGGGGGTAATTGCTTCAGAAGAGAGAGCATAGCCTAAGAAAAGGATTTTCTTTTCTCCACAGCTATTGTGGCGAGGTTCTCGCTTCCGCCGCCCGGGCAAAGGTCTTCTCCCGGGCAGAGTAGATGAGCGCCTGGGCGGTTTCGGTTAGCATGTCAGCGCAGTCGTATCAGATATTTCCAGTCAACATCGGCCACAACAATAGAATCCATGTTCCAGCGCGCCGCGTACCAGCTTGCCTTTCTTTTTGCCGTTTTCCTGCTTTTCGCCGGACCTGTGACGGTTGCGGATGTCCGCCCGGAGGGCCGCGGTATTCGAACCGGCCTGGAGGTCGCCTCTGCCGGCGGCTTCAAGGACCTCAGGGGAAAGAAGGTCGGTGTGGTTACCAATCCAACGGGGGTAGACCGTCACCTCGTCAGCCTTATCGATCTGCTCGCCGGAGCGAAGGGGGTTGAGCTGAAGGCGATCTTCGGGCCGGAGCATGGAGCCCGGGGGGCCGCGGCAGCGGGGGCGAAGGTGGCCGATGCGAAGGATGCCGCTACCGGCACCCCGGTCTACAGCTTGTTTGGCGCGAGCCGAAGTCCGGCGGACGAGGTTCTCAAGCGGCTGGATGTCATCATTTTCGACATCCAGGACATTGGGGTTCGAACCTATACCTACCTTGCGACCCTGATCAAGGTCATGGAGGCCGCGGCGAAGAATAAGGTGGAGGTCTGGGTGCTGGATCGTCCGGTTCCTATCGGCGGTGAAACGGTAGAGGGGCCGCTGCTCTCAAAGAGCTTCGAGTCCTTCGTCGGTCCGCACCCCCTGCCTCTCCGCCACGGACTGACGGCGGGTGAGTTCGCGAGCCTGGTGAACAAGGAACGGAAGATCGGAGCCCGGCTCAAGGTC
>Ga0163108_10000214_pt1 | contig 43823 bp, 29 predicted proteins | sample Fk1155metaG_FD_109644 | JGI IMG/M metagenome (GOLD analysis project Ga0163108, IMG submission 109644) | Marine microbial communities from the Central Pacific Ocean - Fk160115 155m metaG | ecosystem: Environmental > Aquatic > Marine > Oceanic > Photic zone | place: The Central Pacific Ocean...
GACGACAAGAAACCGGCTGACGACAAGAAACCGGCTGACGACAAGAAACCGGCTGACGACAAGAAACCGGCTGACGACAAGAAACCGGCTGACGACAAGAAACCGGCTGACGACAAGGAACCGGCTGACGACAAGGAAACGGCTCCGTTGATTGAGTATCGCCCCTTGGAAGAAGTTCGTGAGGAAATCATCAACACCCTGGCTGACGAAACGGCCCGTCCCCTTGCCGATGCCCAATTTGCTGAAGCGGAAATACAGGTCAAGCGTATCCAGCAGTTGGTACGAGTCCAGGGCGCCAAGATTTACGAAATGGATGCCCAGAGCCTCGGGTTTGACGAGGATGGCAAGCCCAGGATCTCCACCGAACGCAACTGGCCTATCGATCCAAACGTCAAGAAACTGATCGACGAATTAAATGCGAAGATCAAGGTCATGGCCGACAAGTCAAAGATCCACTTTGGTCACACCGGCAAGATTACCCAACTGAACGTCCGCGACTGGAACGAGAAGGAAGCGACCAAGGCCGACCCACCTTATGCATCCCTGCTACGTGCCCGAGAAAGTCGTATCGACATGACACGTCGCACGAATGCCGAAGAGATGACATTCGCACGCCTGGCATTCCAGCCAGACATGCGATCATTTGAGCCTTTCGAGCTACTCTCCTTCCGGATGATCGGCAGCGATCCTCGCCTCTCCGCGTTCTCACCGCCCCAGTCGAATATCTTTGTATCCTGGCGCACTGCCACAACGCGATCCTACACGCCCGAATTAAAAGACATTAAGGCAGACGTTGCTAAGGCATGGAAAGTCGCCCAGGCTGGGGGCAAAGCGTATGAGGCTGCCGCCGAAATGGTAAAGAATGCGAACAAGCAGAAAACGACCCTTGCCGAATTGTTGCCAGACCGTGACTGGGATATCAAGCGTCCAGAGAATTTCGTCATGAGTAATTTCCCATTTGCATCGCTGCAACTCAGCGGAGAAAGCATCGAGGAAATATTTACCCTTAAGCCTGGAGAGACAAAAGCCTTGCGTAGCTCGCGATATCTCCCGACCACGGGTGAATTCAAAATGGGAAACAGTACGTATCTTATTCGGATGATCTCCATCACGCCCGACGAAATGCAACTGCGAAATGATTTTCTGGCTAGTCTATTGCAACATCGTATCAATGCCCCGGTCGATCCTAATCAGCGCATGCAGATTGGTCGTGGCTGGCTCCGGGACTTGGAAATAGAATTCGGGCTGGACTGGATTCGAACAGCGCAGGAAATGGAACGTTAAAGAGGACCGCCTGGCTCAGGCGACCGCCAGTTGCTGGCAACCAAATTCGCTACTACCAGCGTGTGCCCTGTCATGCTGCCCAACCAGGGTTCGATCTGATCCGCGTAGGTAGTGAGGACCTTTCAGGGCAGAGCGTCGCTCCCGCTTTTCCCAATGAGCCCCGTCAAGACGCCAATTACGCGTCTCCAGGTGGTGGTAGCCCAGCGCTGCGTCCACGCGTTCCCACAAATCTGCATTTTGATAATAGTCCTGCCAGGGAGTGTCGCATGGTTGCTCGACACTCTCTTCTTCCCTGCCGGTCAGTCTTCCCAGGCGATCGTTCAAGTAAGCGCTGCGAGCGATCAACGTGACCCGTGACGGTTGCTCCAGTGCTTCGAGTCCACGAACCACGGCCAGTAATTCTAATCGGGTGCCCCAGGTTCCAGGCTCCTCGTCGGCAACTTCCATGCGTCCCAACTCATCCAGGGATTCCAGGATAAACCGCCAGCGACCCACTTGCGCCGGTTGCAAACAGTCATCGTCTCGAAGCCGATTTTCCACGAAAACGGAACTGGTCTCTACATACAGTAGATACTGGGGGACGTAACGGATCATGGTTGATTACTCTCGATAGAAAAATTAGTCTCCGTTCGTTGCCGGTTACCCGTACGTTACGAATCGCCAGCCGACAACCTTTTACTTATCGGAATATATTACCTATCCCCCTTAGCTTATCTTTCTTTTCGAGCCAAACTGTGGTTCTCAAAACCTCTAGTTTTCCATAACTAGTGTTGGGCAAATGATTTACCGATTCGAAGGGCGGTTCATTTCAACCCTCGCCATCACCCCCGATCAGGCGACCTGCAGAGAATTTCCTTCACCACACGCCCATGAATATCGGTCAAACGGAAATCACGGCCGGCATAACGGTAAGTAAGTCGGTCATGATCTAAACCGAGCAGGTACAGGATGGTCGCATGGAGATCGTGAAAATGGACTTTGTCCTCAACCGCATAGAACCCGTATTCATCGGTTTGGCCGAAAACCGTACCCGGTTTGACACCACCGCCAGCCATCCACATGGTGAATCCCCACGGATTATGATCACGCCCATCGGCATTTTGGGAAACGGGAGTACGGCCGAATTCACCTCCCCAGACGACGAGTGTTTCATCCAGTAGTCCGCGTTGTTTAAGATCGGCAATCAAGCCAGCTATTGGCTGATCAACTTTCTCTGCCTGGGAAGCATGGTTTGCCTGCAGCCCACCATGGGCATCCCAACCATTCGCATTACACTGCACGAAACGCACACCTCGCTCGGCAAAGCGTCTGGCCAGCAGGCATTGGCCGGCGAAGCTGGCTGTGGCTGGCTGGTCGAGACCATACAGGGCGCGTGTACTGGCAGTTTCCTGCTGCAGGTCGAGCGCCTCAGGCGCGGCCATTTGCATACGGAATGCCAGTTCAAAGGAGGCAATACGAGCCTCCAACTGGCTGTCGTAAGGCGTCGTACCCTGCTGCAGACGCGCCAGCATATCCAGTTCCAGTCGTTGCCCTGCGGGATCCCGGGTTTGCCTTTCCATGAAAGGAAAGCTTGCTTTTTTCCCACCACCAAGAACGGTGCCCTGGTACCTGGCGGGAAGAAAGGCGGAACCGAAGTTATTCGCACCTCCCTGTGACGTTGCCTGATCAATCGTGATATAGGCGGGCAGGTTATCGTTTTCCTTACCCAGTCCATAGGTAATCCAGGATCCCATGCTGGGTCGAACAAAGGTATCGCTTCCGGTATGCCATTCCAGGACCGCGCCACCGTGCCTGGGATTTGTACAGTGCATCGATCGAATAACACACAGGTCATCGACAACCTGGGCCAGGTGGGGAAACAACTCACTGACCCAGGTGCCGCTTTCACCGTGCTGCCTGAAACTCCAGGGACTACCAAGTAAACCGCCCAGTTGCTGAGGGAAGGACAGGACACGTGGCAAGGCGGAGCGAGGCAGTTGCTTACCACTGTCACGGTCAAGCATCGGCTTGTAGTCAAAGGTATCCACGTGTGACGGGCCACCGAACATAAACAGCATGATGACCCGCTTGGCGGTGGGAGCAAAGTGGGTCCCCGCAGCCGCCACAGATTGGCTATTGGCCAGCATGGGTCCAAGCGCAAGGCTACCAAATCCTGCACCTAGCTGGCTAACAAAATGTCGGCGCGAGATCGGGGGTAGGTCGACGCGTGTTTTCATTGGACGTAGATAAACTCGTTCGAGGAAAGGAAAACTCGCACGATAGAGACCCAGGTTTCCAGCAACTGCTGATCCGCCGGCACCCTGGCCGCGATCACTTGATCTTTTCGCTGCTGGACGAAGCCTGACCACTGGTTGAGCTCTGCGTCGCTTGCAGACCTGTTCAGGATCCACTGGTAGGCATACTGGATCCGCTGCCTGGAGTTCATACCCTGCTCAGCCAGCAATATTTTAGCGATGCGTTGGCAGGACTCATGGGCCATCGTACTGTTCATCAAGAATAGTGCCTGGGGAGCAACCGTCGTTACATTGCGTTGCCCCACGGGTACCGAGGGATCCGGAAAGTCGAAGGTTTTCAGGAACTCGTGAAGGCCACTGCGTATGACCGGCAGGTAAACTGTCCGACGCGGCTGATCGTGCACCGCATTACAGGATTCAATCTCCTTGGTATTCATGATCTTATGATTCCGTACGGGTAACATGCGCCCTCCCATGGTCAGGTCCAGGTGATTACCCAGCATCAACAGGGAGTCCCTGATTTCCTCAGCTTCCAGGCGGCGCGGGTTCATACGCCACAGCAGGCGGTTGTCCGGATCCTGGCGGCTGGCCTGGCGATCTGGCCGGGAACTCATCTGGTACGTACTGGTATTCATCATCAAGCGATGCATCTCCTTGACGGACCAATTGGAATCGATGAATCGCAAGGCCAGCCAATCGAGCAGTGGCTGGTTATCCGGACGCTCCCCGAGTCGTCCAAAGTTATCGACCGAACGAACGATCCCGGCTCCCATGTGCCAGCACCAGATACGATTGACCATCACGCGGGCCGTCAGGGAATGCCTCGGGTCGGTCAGCCAGTGGGCCAGGTTACGGCGTCCACTCTCCCCGGCAGACACCTTGAATGGGAGCTCCGTGGACAGGATGCGGGGGACCCCTCGAGCGACCTGGCGTGCCGGGGTAAGGTGATTACCCCGCAGCAGCACCGGCATATCGGCCACATGCCCTTCTTCCACGACCATGGCGGCCGGAATCTTTTCCATTTCCGCATAAGCGGCATTTAACTGATCGGTATGCTGCTTGCGTTCCCCAGCGGACATATTGACCTTGTTCCCGTTGACCAACACATCATCGGCAAGATCCATTTGCTGTTCCAGTTGGCTGAGCAGCTTATTTTCCGCGAGGCTACCCAGGGCTGTCAGGTTAAACTTGGAATCAACGCGGTACCCCAACATGGAGCGTGTACTCTTGAAGATACCGGCCAGGGCATAATAATCCCGGCTGGAAAACGGGTCGAATTTATGGGCATGACAACGTGCACAGCCGATCGTCATCGCCATGAAAGCTCTTCCCACGGTGTCGAGTTGTTCATCCACGATATCCAGTTGTTGCTTGACTGGATCATCCGCACTGGGCATCTTCGGACCGAGCATCAGGAACGTCGTGGCAACCAGTGATTCTGCGCGGTTCGGTGCCTCCCAATCGGCGATCATATCTCCAGCAATCTGCTCCCGCACAAACTGGTCGTAAGGCTTGTCCTCGTTAAACGCGGCGATCACGTAATCTCGGTACCGCCATGACTCCGTGTAGGCAATATTGTCATCCATGCCATTGCTGTCGGAGTAACGTGCCACGTCCATCCAATGGCGTCCCCACTTTTCTCCATAGCGAGGGGATTCGAGCAGGCGGTCCACGAGTTTCCGAAACGCATCGGGCGCGGGATCACGGACGAAAGCAGCTACCTGGTCGGGAGTCGGCGGCAAACCATGCAGGTCAAACGTGGCGCGGCGGATCAGGGTCTCTCGATTTGCAACGGGCGCCGGTTCCAAGCCAGCTTTTTCGATCCTTTCCAGCACGAGGGCATCGATCGGACTGCGCACCCAGGCTTGCCGTTTTACCGTGGGAATCGTTGGTTCGCGAGGAGCCGTAAAGGCCCAGAATCTCCGTTCTCGATCGGTCAGCGTGGCCTCGGCTACTTCGGGACGCTGCTGGGCGTCTGCCGGGGCTGCCCCGGGCCAGGGAGCTTTCATTTCCACCCAGCGGACCAGCGTGGCAACATCCTTATTTTCCAGGCGACGCCTGGGAGGCATCGATTCCACGGCCGGATCGTGGTTAACCGCATGGATCAACAGGCTTTCGCCAGGTTTCCCCGGGATTACTGCGGGCCCTGACTGACCTCCGCGTAAGATTGCAGCACGCGAATCGAGGCGGAGTTTTCCTTCTCCCTGGTCCGTCTCAGGTCCGTGACATTCATAACACTGCCGAACCAGCAGGGGACGGACTTGCTTTTCGAAAAAATCGAGCGCCTGCGGAGTGGCGGCCAACTTGCTGGCCGGTTGCCCCCAGGACTTTACCGGCAAGCCGCCTGCAAGCAGCAGCAGGGACCACGACAGGATCTGCCAGTGGGCCATCCGCCTGGCACGTTCTACCCGTTGTTCAAGGTGCCTGTTTATTTTCATGGTTCAGCTACTGGAAGCGGAGCGGGACTATTTCAATCCGGATCACCACAATTCGCTGGAAGCCAGGCGTGCCCCTTCGGCGAGGGCCGCAAACTTGGCCCACACGATCGAGGGATGAATTTCCTGTTCCGTTGCCGCAAAGGAAGCAAAGCCACAATCGCTGCCAGCCATGACATTTTCACGTCCCACGGTCTGGGCAAATCGCTGCAAGCGTTGCGCTACCAGTTGCGGATGTTCTACCAGGGGAGTGGAATGAGAAATCACTCCGGGAATCAAGACCTTGCCTTCCGGCACCTTGATATTTTCCCAGACTTTCCATTCATGCTCATGGCGTGGATTACCTGCCTCGAAGGAGTAGGCACCTGCCTCTACCTTCAGCATGATATCGACCATGTCAACGAGATTCATCTCGTGAACACGCGGACCGATATTAATCCCGTAGCAGGTGTGAAAGCGAACCCGTTCTGCCGGAATCCCCTGTAAGGCATGGTTAAGTGCCTCGACACGTAACTCAGCCCAGCGCCGACAGTCGGCCACCTCGAGGTCTGGCCTGGAAATGTAATAGGTCAGCAGCCGCGGATCATCTACCTGCAAGAGCAGACCGGCATCCACGATGGCCTGGTACTCCTCGTGCATGGCATCTGCAATGGCAAACAGGTATTCTTCCTCGCTGCCATAAAACTCGTTGGGTTGCTGGCCCTCGACATCCGATGGTGAGACCGCGGTCATGAAGACTTCCTGGGCCTGGTGGCGGGCTGCTGCAGCCTTGACGTTCTCGATATCCCGTTGCAGGGCTGCCTGCCCCACGTATTGCACCGGGCCGGTACAGACCAGCTTTACGGGTGTCGCAACCAGTCCCTCGCGGAGTTTACGATGGATGGCATAGAACTCCGGGAACGCAATGGCCTCACGGGACTCGACCCACAAATCTTCTCCATCCTTTTCGCTGGGAGAAAATCCGGCCAGCCGTTCTGCGATGTAAGTCAAGAAGCTGGACTTGCTCTGCTCTCCATCACAGACCACGTCGATTCCCAGCGATACCTGTTGCTGCACGATATCTGCAACGGCCTGCTGAACCAGCTCAGCAAACTTCGCCGTATCATAGTCTTCGCCACGTTCCTTGGCGAAAAGAGCTTCCAGCACGTGGTCAGGTCTCGCCAGGCTGCCGACGTGCGTGGTCAGGATTCGATCGGTACTCTGTTGCATGTCCGTTGCCTTGCCGTTGTTAATCACTCTTCGTTGCCAGGTAACGGTGGCTATTCTAACAGGTTCACGAGAAGCGTGGCTGAAACCTCCCAAGTTTTAATCACCTCTTTCAAAACGACCCGGCAACTTGTTCGCACTCGTGAAAACGGTATAAATAGCCTTTACCTGGCCCCGGGCTTGTGAAGCTCGCGACCGCCAGGCCACAGCAAACACCAGAGCCGGGAGACCCTGTCGTGAGTAGCAAACGTATCTTGATGCTGGTAGGCGATTACGTGGAAGACTACGAGGCCATGGTGCCATTCCAGATGCTGCTGATGGTGGGCCATCACGTCGACAGCGTCTGCCCGGACAAGAAAGCCGGGGAATCGGTCGCCACCGCGATTCACGATTTCGAAGGCGAGCAAACGTACAGCGAAAAACGAGGTCACAATTTCGCGATCACGGCAGATTTCGAGGGCCTGGATGAAAGCAGCTACGACGCCCTGGTGATCCCTGGTGGCCGCGCACCGGAATACTTGCGCCTGAACGAACGGGTACTGGAAATCGTGCAGCATTTCGCGGCAGCAGACAAACCGATTGCCGCCATTTGCCACGGCCCCCAGATACTAGCCGCCGCCCAGGTCCTGGGTGGCCGTAGTTGCAGTTGCTATCCGGCCGTGGCCCCGGATGTCCAACAGTGCGGCGGAACCTTTATCCCGGCCAGCGCCGGTTTCGACAATGCGCACGTGGATGGCAATCTTGTCACGGCACCTGCCTGGCCAGCTCACCCGGCCTGGATCGCCCGTTTCCTTCAGGTCCTGGACGCGAACGGAAACTAGGAATCACGTCCCCGGCAGTACCAGGCACCGTTAACGAAGTGCCTTCTCCGGAACCACGGTCAGTTCATCCTGGAAACGCTCGATCGCCTGCTGCGGATTAAGATTGAAGATCGCGCAACCATCTGTCGCCCAATCCCCGGGTGACCTGGCATCGGTAAAGAAAACGGCCGTGGCAGCTCTTAGGTTTCCAACGGCCTCGACACCTTCCATGTCTCCACCTGGTTCTGCCTCGAAGCTAATCGTAACCTCGACCAGTGCCTGCAATTGCCCAACGCCCTGGTTCTGTACGAAATGAACTTCCTGTTCAAAATCACATTTGACCCAGAGTAGGCCCCGGGGGATTCCTCGCTCACCGGCTCTCTGGATAAATTCCGCTTCCAGTGTCTCTCGCGTCTGAAAGAATTTATCACTGGCCTGGCGGATCACACCGGGTCCGAGCAACCGGTTTAGCAAGCGTCCCAGTATGCCTCCCAGCATAAGGATCGGCAGCACATAGGCCAGGTTGTCAAAAAACCCTTCTGTGCCGGACCAGGAGGTCCTGTACACCGTGGCCATTAAAAACATCCGCTTCCCCCTCCTCCTGTCTGCCTGTCCTCGATACCTCGCGACATGATCGCATCAAGGCCCTGATTCTAGGGAATTGCCGAGCCATCGGGCAAGCAGCCCTCGTCACGAACTGGCGACCTTACCGGCAACGCCGCCAAATCCCTGGCCAAACGCACTTCACGCCAGCCGATAAGTAAGAGATAATCAACCATATTCCATCGTGGAAGTTAACCCCTCCAGTGTGCCGGGAGTTAAAGGATGCTTACCAGTCGTCGCCAGTTGCTGAAGGGCCTCTCGCTGGGTGCCGGTTCCGTACTACTCTCGCCGATGGCCGAGCGTGTGGTTGCCAATGCCGAGGGGCGTCCCCGTCCCCCACGTTTCGTCTTCGTTTTACAGAGCAATGGCTTCGACGCAATCCAGGCCTGCCCGGAAAGCATTCCCTTCCAAGAATATGCAAACCGTGAGAAATTTGAATCCATCGACCTGGCTCAACACAAACTTCCCAGGGGCCTGGCCCCCCTGGAGCCGTTGAAAAGTAAGACCACGATCATACAGGGCCTCTCCGGACGCTGCACCGGTGGAGGCCACTCCACCTGGGGCGGCTCCCTTGGCCAATACCGTATTTCCGGAGCCAACCTGTCGCCACAGAGTATTACCATCGACTACCAACTCGGCCAGGCTATTCCCGGGATCCTGCCCTGGGTTGGCGTCGGCATGGCCTCCGGGGCGCGGGATGCCCTGATGAATATCACCGCACGTGGAGCGCACAAGACGTTGCCCATTATCCTGAACCCGGACAACGCCTACAACGCATTTTTTAGCGTGGCCGCTGGTGGCGAACGGGAAAAGAATTTCCATCTCAAACGCAACCTGCTGGATTACATGGTGGACGACGTCAAGAAGACTCGACGGGCACTGGGATCGCTGGCCGGGGAGGAACTGGACGCCTACCTGGGTGCTTACGACCAGTTGGCCGCGCGGCAGTATCAACTGCTGGCCAACCGCGAGATCCTGAAGAAATCTGCTCCACAACTGGACAAGCGATTCACATCGACCATCGCGACCAAGCGACTGGAGGCCCAGTTCGAGCTGGCTGCTTCCGCCTTGATCGGTGGACTCAGTAACGTGGCAACGATTACCTGTGCTGCCACCGAGATCAACGCCCAGCCCTACCTGGGCATCGGCGTGGATCTGAGCAATCACGGTTTCGGCCACATGGGTGGCAACAAACGCGATGCCAAGGGCATTCCATACTATGAAAAAACGCGGGGCTGGTTATTCGGCTTGATAGCCAGGATGGCCCAGCGACTGGAAGCCACTCCCGAGGGCGATGGCAACATGCTGGATAACACCGTGATCGTGTACATGAGTGATGCCCCGGACACGCACCACTCGACTGGCTACGAATGGCCGCTGGCGATTGTTGGCAATCTCAAGGGAAAAATGAACCTGGGAGGCCGTTACATTAATTTCCCCGGCTATGGAAAAACGGGCCACCATACAATCGGGGCGCTCTACACGACATTCCTGAACTGTGTCGGTCAGCAACAGCAGACTTTCGGTTACCTGGACCCTGAGCTGGACGAAAAGGCCATGCAAACCGGCCCGCTGGCTCAACTCCTGGTGTAACGCGTGGGCGGTTTAATTTCCATGAAACACCTGCTTCCTACCCTCCTCCTGGTACTGGTCTGCGGTTCATCCTGCGCTGCCGCTGCACCGACCACGTGGACGGAACATCGGCGGGCCCTGCTGGTCAACGCCAGTGGTAACCAGGCACATGCCACGAAGATCAAGCAACTGCAACAGGCCCTGGAGGTGAAAGGGTTTGTCACTACTGTCATCGGAGATAACCCCGGAACCGATGGAGTGACTTACGAGCAATGGGTTCGCAGCATACCCACCATGGGAGTCAGCGTCTTCTATTACTGCGGTCACCTCGAGACGCAGCAGAGCGCTGATGGCAAACGCCTCTGTCACTCGATGAAAATTGGTGGTTACCGGGTCATCCCTCCAGCTCGCGATCCGGACCTGGGACGCGCCCGAGTCGAGGACAAGCCCTGGCTCAGCCTGGAACGCTTGTCGGAGAAACTCGGCCAGAACGTTGCCCGGGCCAACATGGTGGTCATCGACTGCCTCGGAATCAACGACAAGGCCTCCTCCGGTAAATCGACCGCTGATCTTTTCGGTGGAGCCGCCGGCCTTTTCCGCGGCGAATTATTTTCCAGCTTCTATCCAGGCAAGGCGGCTTTTCACCCCAGCCTGGAAGCTCCCCGCTACGGCGTCTTGCTGGCCGATGAATTCATCAAGGTCCTGAAGGTGAATGGACCACTCCCTCCCCGTATCGACAAGCTCGGCTACACCGTAACACCACGCAACGTTACCTTCGAACTGAAACACAATGCTGCTGAGGTATGCGCACCACCCGAGGTATTACGTGAAGGTCGGTTCGCCGGCGAACAGTGGGTGGATCGTAACGGTTTCTGCTTCGTCTGGTGCCCCGCAGCCACTTTCACGATGGGAGACAAGGCGTTCGAGGACGCCCAACCGGTCCAGGTCACGCTCTCGAAGGGATTCTGGATCGGCAAATATGAGGCCCTGGGAGATGAGGCCAATCTCTTTAATGCCGGCGGGCAAAAACTCGGCAACAAGAATGCGAAATTCTTACCTCCAAGTATCGGGAGTCCCGACAAGATTATTCCGGAACTCGTGAAATGGCAAAAGTACAGCGCCCAGAAGAAGCTTGCATACCGCGGCTGGAGCTACGATTACCCTACGGAAGCAGAATGGGAATACGCCTGTCGAGCTGGTACCCGGGTTGGCTATCCTTGTTCCATCAAGGACCTCGGAAAGCATGGTAATTTCGCCGACCGCAATCTCTACAACGACCGTGAAATCGTGCACTACATTTATGCCAACCGGGAAGCGGACGATGGTTACGGCCGGGTTTTTGCACCCATTGGCCACTACCTGCCCAATGCGTGGGGCATCCATGACATGCGCGGCAACCTGGCCGAACTATGCAGTACCTATCACGACCAGCAACTCATCCCGGGAATCGATCCGAACGATCAGTCCCTACCCGATCCCCGAGGCTCCCGGCATCGCATTTCACGCGGTGGCTCCTGGTGCAGCCCCCCTGAATACCTGCATGCGGCTTACCGTAACGCCTTCACTGGTACACAAACTCCGCATGTTGGTTTACGTCTTATTCTTCGCCAGGGAATCCACCTGACGCGAACACGGACAGAAATTTCCCAAGCCCTGCAACTCAAGCTGGATGCCGAGAAGAAGGAGAAGAAGTGATGCCTATCATTCTCCGCCTGGGAATCCTGGCTCTCGTCTTACCGGCGAGCAACTTGCTAGCCGACGATACGCAGTTCACCCGCCAGGTTCAACCCTTTCTCAAAACCTATTGCATATCGTGTCACGGCCCGCAAAGCCAAAAGGCAGAGATCCGCTTTGATCACCTGACTGCCAGCATGAGCGACCGCAAGGAGGCTGAACTGTGGGCTCGCATGCTGGAAGCGATCGAGTTCGGTGAAATGCCTTCGGACACGGCCAAGCAATTTCCCACCCAGGCCGAGGCACGCCTGGTGCAGGGTTGGATTAGCCGTACCCTGGAACAAGCGGGCCTGGCGGTAGAGGAAAAGCGAGACAAGGAGGGCTATGGCAACCTGGTCTCACACGAGTTGCTCTTTTCTCCCCAGGAAAACACGCGAACCGTTGATGCAGCGGCTCGACTCTGGCGCATCACGCCCAAGGCACTGGCCAACCTGTTACGGGGTGCCCGGATGGTCTCCAATCCCTTTGACCTGGAAAAACCGCATGGCAATTTCCGCGACTTCAAGGGGAAGTACCAGTTCAACTCGTTGATGGCGGAGCAAATCACGGAGTTGGCCATCGCTCACTCCGACAAGGAGGCCAAGAACGCTCGTAAGATGGTGGTCGCTCTACGGGAAAAAGGAAGCACCATCGACGAGGCCAACCGGGAGGCGATCAAGCGACATTATCAACACGTGCTGCGACGGTCTCCCACGGAGAAGGAGATGGCCTCGTTGATGACGCTGCTCAAAAAAGTGGACGCTGACCTGGGAGTCCCGCGTGGACTACAGGCTGCTTATGCAGCGATTATATTGCAGCCGGAAACCCTGTTTCGTTTCGAGGGGACAGGCGAGGCCGATGATTCGAACCTGGTGCAGCTTTCCCGACGGGAACTGGCCACGTCACTTTCCTATGCCCTGACGGATCTACCGCTGGATGGCAATATGCTGAGGTCCTTCGAAAACGAGGATATGCCGGTGCGCGACATCATCCGCACGGAGACCCGTCGTTTATTCGAGGATGAACAGCGGCCTTACGCCATGCAACGGCTGTTGCAATTCTTCCAGGAATACTTCGATTACCAGAAAGCCGAGGACGTTTTCAAGGACCAGATTCCGGGACACAAGCACTGGGCTCCGGCACTGGTCTATGACCTGGATGCACTGGTCATGCATACGCTGAAAAAGGATCGGCAGGTGTTCAAGACCTTGCTGACCACTTCTGATTACCTGATCTTTGTTAATAGTCATCGAGATCATGGCAATCCCCTGGTTTACAATTTGCCGCCGGACTGGAAACCTACATCGAAACCAGTACCGTTCCCAACAAACCAGCGTATGGGAGTACTAACGCACCCGGCCTGGCTTGTCGCACACTCCGGTAATTTCGACAATGATCCGATTCGTCGTGGGCGGTGGATTCGTTACAAGCTCCTGGGTGGCAATATCCCTGACATCCCCATCAACGTGGATGCCAAGTTGCCAGAAGATAAAACCATGACCCTACGGGAACGCATGCATGTGACCCAGGCCGAGTCTTGCCACAAGTGTCACAGCAAGATGAACCCGCTGGGCTTACCCTTCGAACGTTACGATCATTTTGGTCGTTTCCGATTTGATGAATTAGACAAGCCGGTGGATACCAGCAGCCTGATCATCAACACGGGCATCGACCGGGTGGACGGCAAGGTGAAGACACCCTTCGAGTTGATCCAACGCCTGGCTAACTCCACCCATTGCGAGCAGGTTTTTGTCCGTTATGTTTTCCGTTTTTTCCTGGGACGCAACGAAACACTCGGCGACGCCAAGACCCTGCAGGAGGCACACCAGGCCTACGTTGCCAGCGAGGGCAGCATGAAGGCCCTGGTCACTTCACTACTCACTTCTGATTCTTTCCTTTACCGAGCCCAGCCCGGTCCCCGTACGGCTGGCGCGAAACCAACCAGGTAAGCGACTTCATTCACGGAGAAACTACATGCCCATCCTTGGAGCCCATATGTCGATTGCCGGCGGTTTTGACAAGGCCGTCGAACGTGCCCACGAGGCAGGCTGCGACTGCGTACAGATCTTCAGCAAGAACAACAACCAATGGCGTGCCCGCCCGATCGCCGAGGGAGCTCCCGAGCAGTTCCAGCAATGCCTGCAGGAACTGGAAATCGCACATCCGCTGATCCATGCTTCCTACCTGATCAACCTCGGAAGCCCGGATGAGGGACTATGGCAACGCTCAGTCGAGGGACTGGTCACGGAAATCCAACGGGCCGATCAGTTACAGGTTCCTTTCGTGGTCGTCCATCCTGGAGCCTATACTTCCAGCGACGAGGCCAGCGGCATTCGCCAGATTGCCCTGGGCCTGGACGAGCTTCACCAGCAGACCGAGGGGGTTTCCAGTCGTGTGCTGCTGGAAACCACGGCTGGCCAGGGAACCAACCTGGGCTGGCAATTTGAACAACTGGCAGCCATGCTCGACCAGGTCAAAGATCCGGAACGCCTTGGGATCTGTGTCGACACCTGCCATATCCATGCTGCAGGTTACGCGCTGGGAACGGAAGCGGAGTACGAAGAAACCTGGCAATCATTCGAGAAGGTACTGAGCATCAAACAGATCCAGGCAATGCATCTCAACGACAGCAAGCGGGAACTGGGGTCACGCGTGGATCGTCACGAACACATCGGCCAGGGCGAAATTGGGCTGGAGGCTTTTCGGTTCCTGATGAACGACTCCCGGTTCAGCGCCATTCCCATGTACCTGGAAACACCCAAGCAGGATCCCGATGGTGGCGAGGACGGTGATCTACTTAACCTGCAGGTACTGCGTGACCTGGTCGCCTAGGTCTCACGGCGTTCGGCTCAATCCAACAGTCGCACCTGGACCGCATCGGCCGTGGTATGATCCAGTCGCACCACGCTGTCATCCGGCAACCTGAACGTCCAGATCGTTCCCTCCGCTTCGCGAGGCCCCGTTTCAATAACCATTGCCACCTGCAGGCTGGACCCCCGGGCCCCGGGATCCAGTTGCACCACTTCCGCGCGATGCCCTTCTCGCAGCAATGCAGCCTTCACTGGCTGTCCGGGTACCAAGTGGACAAAGTCTTCCGGAATCTCGGAACCATGAGGATCCTGTAGTGGATGCCCCAGCTTGTCATCCAGGTAATCAACCGCTTCCTCGTCGTGAACATGTTCCAGTCGGTGGGCCTGTTCGTGCAGTTCGTCGACCGGGGTTCCCAGGTGCTGCAGGTACGTTTCCCAGAGCCGGTGAGCTCGCAGTAATCGACGTCCTTCCGTGACTCCGGCCTCGGTTAGTTCAACATGATCATTTCGCACCGTGGCCAGTTCCTGCCGTTGCAACCAGCGAATGGCCTTGCGGATCCGTTCCTCGCGACCTTCCACGTAATTCACGATATCACGGACCGGAACCTCGGTCGTGGGACTTCGCAGTACGCATCCCAGGACATCTTCCACCAGTTGTTGGGGTACAGCCCGACGACGGCGCAACCAATCAGCCGCCAGTCCGTAGCGTGGTGCCAGCAGGAAAACCAGCAGGAACTGGGCGACACTGGCCACGACCACTGCCGATCCGGGTGCCACGTTAATCTGTTCTGAGACCAGGTAACCTGCCACGAAACTGGTCCAACCCAAGAAAGCTGCCATGGGAAGCATTCGGGTCAACCGATCACACAACAGGTAAGCCGTGGCAGCAGGCGTGATGAGCAGTCCAACCACGAGGATAACCCCGACCACGTGAACCCCGCTCACCACGACCAGCGAGGTACAGGTCGTCAGCATGTAATCCAACGCCAGGACATTCAGGCCCAGCGATGCAGCCATGACTCGATCAAACGTAATCAGCTGGAGTGAACGAAAGGCAAGGATCACGAAGGACAACACGACCACTGCCACGAAAGCCATCATCCAGAGATCGGCGTTACTCACTCCCAGCAACTGGCCAACCACGAAGTGATACAAATCGATGTGCACGTCCTTGCTGAACAAGGACAGCAGCAGGCCACCGAAAGCAAACACACCGGTATACATGATGCCAATCAGGGCATCTTCCTTGACCCGGGAAAATCGTGAAACGGTCGTCACCATGGCCACGGTCAGAAATCCGGCCAGGACGGCTCCGATCAACATCGCGGGAGCATGTGCCTCCGTGTGGAAGACACGTTTCATGAACAGGTATCCGCAGACCACGCCTGCCAACATGGAGTGTGCCACAGCATCCGCCAGGAAGGAGCTGCGGCGCAACACGATAAAACAGCCTATCACGCCGCAGACCGTGGAAACCAGCGTTCCCGCCAGCAGGGCCTTCAACAGGTGCGGGTTTTGCTGATGAAACTGGACCAGCGACTCGTAGACATTTCCGCCCATCAACCATCCTCCTGGCCACGAGAAGGCCGTGAGTCCTCTGGCGATGCAACGGGATCCAGGTCTGCAAAGACCCGCAGTTTTCCCTCATAGACTTCGCTGAGTAATTCCGGATGCAGGACATCCTCAGGTGGCCCGTACGCAAAGAGACGTTGTTTCAGCAGGATCAACGTATCGAAATACTCGCCTGCAGTGGCCAGGTCATGGTGGACCACCACCAACGTCCGCCCTGATGCCTTGGTGTCCTCCAGGACTTCCAGGATCGCCCTTTCCGTGGCAGCGTCTACTCCGGCAAATGGTTCGTCAAGCAGCAATACGTCCGCCCCCTGCGCCATGGCACGGGCCATGAACACTCGCTGCTGCTGGCCACCGGACAACTGCCCGATTTGCCGATCACAATAGCGCGACATGCGTACCATTTCCAGCGCCTCATCTGCGATGCGGTGGTCCTCCGGGCTGAGTCCCTTCCACCAGGGCGCTTTCCCATAGCGTCCCATCAGTGCAACTTCTCGAACCGTCACCGGGAAATCCCAGTCCACGCTCCCCCTCTGGGGGACGTAGGCAACCCGCCCCTTGGATTTTTCCGCCGCCTCACCAAACAACCGTACCGTGCCAAAATCAGGGCGTACGAATCCCAGCAAGGCCTTGATCAATGTCGATTTACCCGAACCATTCGGACCGATCACACCGGCTAATTCACCCGCGGGGATGCCCAGCGAGACATCCAGCAAGGCGGGGACCGGACCATAGCTCACGGTCAGGCTCTCTACTTCGATCGCCAGGTCCCGCGTGGCCTGCCCTGTATTCCTGGACGAATCCTGCGTGTCAATGCTCATGGTCACTGACCTCATCCTGCTGCGGAATCTCGGGCACTGGAATTACCACTTTCCCCTGGATCGGTTCGCCGGGGGCGGCCCACAACGTCTCTTCCACGAGGACCTGCTGATCCCGGTACAAGCGAATGCGTATCGCAGCTGGCGAAGGACTATCTGCTGCCGAACCGACTTCTCCAAATTCTACATCTCCGACTCCCACTTGGATGAACAATTCGTTGTCACCCGCCACGAAACCAGCCAGGGAGTCCATGACGATCGGATTCGCACAGGAAATCACTTCCTCGCTGCGAATGATCACACGGTCACCCTGTCGGGGCAATGTGACCAGCAACGATATCGCTTCAAACGCATCGGGCTGGGCATCCTGGGACAATGTCAATTCCAGGCGAAACTGTCCCGTGGCCTGGGTTTCCACCGGCACGACCGACTGGTATTTCGGTAGACCGTCAACAAAGCTCATGTAAGCCTGGACGGATCCCAGCACGATCAGGGCTAACGCAAGTGCCAGCAGGGGACGCATGATCTATTTTCCGTTGCCAGGACATCTTCATCCAACCAGATGTCGGCAATCTCCGGGCCCGGCTATTTTAGCCCCTGGACAATGGTCAGTACATTCTCACGCATCATGCCGAGATAACTTTCTCCCGCCGATCCTGCCTCACCCATCGAATCGGAGTACAGTTGTCCACCAATCTGTACTCCCGCATCCGCAGCAATCTGGCGAATCAACTTTGGATTGACACTCGTCTCCACGAAAATCGACTTCACACCAAACTTGCGAATCGACTCGACTGCTGCTCGCCGTCGCTGGGGTGTAACACCCCCGCCTGCTTCCTGGCCGGTACTCCAACCTGCCGGTGAGGCTGCCGTAAATCCATACTCCCGGCAAAAGTAATTAAAAGCGTCGTGGCTGGTCACCAACTGACGCTGCTTGAGCGGCAAGCGGTTACACTCCCGTACGATCCATAAGTGGAGTGTTCTCAACTGGGCACGGTACAGTGCTGTCCGGGCCTGGTATTCCGCGGCATGTTCCCGGTCCAGACTGGAAACAGCCTTCTCGATATTTGACACGTAAACGGCGGCATTTTTTGGCGAAAACCAGGCATGTGGGTCAAACACATCGGCTCCCTCTTCAGTCAGTTTCAAAGGCGTCACACCTTCAAGGCAAGTGAAGATGGGCTTACCGGCATCCTTGGCCAATTTCCGCATCCAGTCATTTCCCTCCAGGTGCCAACCGTTTTCCAGGCACAGGTCCGCCTGGGCCACCAGCTTGGCATCACCCGTTTTGACCTCGTAGAGATGGGGATCCTGTCCGGGTGCCAGGACACAGGCCACACGCCAACGATCACCGACGACCTGCCTGGCAAAATCAGCAACCTGGGTGGTGGAACAGACGATCAAACGCTTCTGCGTTTGCGACTCCTGCCCCTGGGCGGTCGGCATCGTGAGCGCTAACATCAGCGCCCCGCCTGTCAGCAATACCCGGGTGGTAACTTTGATAAACGCCATACCCTGATCCTCCCAAAGCAGCGGGAGCCATTCCAGCCCGCCACACGGCCGATTTTCACTTGCATAAAAAAAGGTTTTGGCTAACCAAAACCTTTTTAAATGTAACAGGCCGTTGGTGCGGCGACAAGTGAAGCGGAGACGTCTAAACGCTTCATCCAGAAGTCCAAAACAGGTTCTAGTAGCGGAAAACCAGGCCACTACCAGCAAAATAGTCATCTGCTGACTGGCTCAGCCCACGGCCGATACGGGCATCGAGCTGCAAATCTTCGCTAACCGCAAACGTAAAACCACCATTCAGGTAGTGCAACGTGGGATCAACATCCGCTCCGTCTGGAATCATCACATACCATTCCAGGTAGCCACCCAGACGTTCCGTAATCCCCAGCCCCACGGTTGCAGACTGTGATACGTCCAGGAACGGCCGATTGGTCACCGTATCCAGTGCTCGGTTTAGCTGGGTCTGGCCAGCAACGACCCAGCGGTCGTTCAACTCCCAGCTATAAATCCAGTTAAAACCTGGCAAGCATTCTCCGGCCGTGAGTCCGCCGGAACCGATGGGCACCATCATCTGCGGCACCAGTGCCATTTCAGGCAGCCAACCATCCTGGGGTGTCAGGTTAATCTTAAAGCCCAGGTAGAGGTCCTCGCTTCCGTAGGAACGTTCTCGACTGCCACCGGTTGTTTGCGCCACCTGTTCCGCATAGCACCAGCCAACGCGCAATTCCAACCAGTCTGCCAGGATACCGGCTCGCAACAGGGCCTCTGGATAATTATGGGAACGAGCCTGGACGCCATTGTCGTCATTGTAGCTGTAGGTATACCCCAGTTCCCATTGGGTTACTCCCTGTCCCACGGTCCGGGAAGATTCGGTGAAATCAGGACGGTCCGTATTCATCGAGGCTGCTGGATCAGGCCCACGAGTCACCGTCCCGTAGCTCCATTGAAAGAGTGTCGTTGGCTGGCAGCAAATTCCTGCTGCCTTGTCAGCGGGCGCCTTGTCACCATCCTGGATATCAGTGTCCTCCAGGAACGAAGCGGTATAAACCGATTCCAGTGCCCATTCCAAGGGCTCGGCATTGCTCGGCCGACCGTTGAAAGCCAGGCAAAGCAACATCGAGGTCAACACTAACTTAAGGCACGAGGATGGTGTAGATAATCTGCGCACGGAAAGGATCCTCTAATTGATAACGTAACACCGGTGTTTACCGGTGTTTAAGATAGAACGGGCTCCTAGTCGTTATCGGAATAACTGGGACATCTCACACAGATTTTAAGCATCCAGGGCGCTGATAATCTCTACAATGTGGCATTTTGAACCTGGCTGTCAGCCGTCAGATTGACCCAACCAGAACATCTTAACATCCGTCTAAAGCAGACCTTACTCGCTTTACGACCGGCTTCCCGGCAACACCCGAGTAAATCACCAGGACCGGTCTATTCCAAGACTACCAAATATAGTGGGGGTTCCAGGTTTGGCACATTTCCCCATCGCTGACAACCGATCTGGCAAACAGGTCCAACCGGTGAGTCGATACTTTGCCGGCCGCATCCGGGAGCGTCACGGACATTTGGCATGACGAATTAGTTGAAAATCGTTGACCGAACCCGCCAGCATTTATAGGATGGCCTATACAGTCGCCAGCGGGGTACGATCCGCCCGGAAGCTTGAAACTGTGGGTGGTGAAAACGAGAATGAAGATGGGCATGACGTATTTCAAACGATATCGCATGGAAATCCCGCTGAACCGGGACTTCACGATTCCGCAGGCCCTGCCGCCGGGTTATTCCTTGCTCCCCTGGAGCGAGCAGTTACTGGAGGCACATGCGGAAGCCAAGTATCGCAGTTTCGAGTATGAAATCGATGCCAACGTCTTTCCCTGTTTTGGTGAGTACGAAGGTTGCCTGCGGCTGATGCGTGAAATCTCCCGTCGCGAAACATTTATTGCTGAATCTACCTGGCTGCTTCAGTACCAGGGGGTGGACGGTAGTGCGCCCCAGGCTTGTGGAACCATCCAGGGCGTGGAAAACCGCCAGGGCTGTGGGGCGATTCAGAACGTGGGCATCATCCCGGAGCATCGAGGGCTGGGCCTGGGTACACACCTGATTCACGCTGCCCTGAACAGTTTTCGGGCCCGTCGTTTAACCACGGCCACGCTGGAGGTCACCACGCAGAACCGCGGGGCCCTGCGGCTCTATGAACGCCTGGGATTTTATCGGGTCAAAACGGTCTACAAGGTCGCGGATGTCGCCCTTGCATAGACCATCTTTCTGGCAGGCATCTTGTCGTCAATGGGTCCTGGTACGTATCCTAGGGGGCGCGGCATTATGACTGACAACCGAACCTGGCGAATCGATCTATTATCTTGAGCAACACTATCCTCTCTCACCAGTTTGACAATGGCCTGGTCCTGGTCGCCGAGCCGATGCAGTGGCTGGAATCTGCTGCCTTTACCTGGCTCCTGCCAGCCGGTGCCATGCGTGATCCTGCTGATCAGTTGGGACTAAGCAACTTCACCTGCGAAATGGTTCAACGTGGTTGTGGTTCACGCAGCAGTCGCGACTTCATCAAGGACCTGGAGACGCTTGGTGTCTCGAAGTCCGCCTCGGTCTCTATCTCTCACACCAGTTACGCTGCGGCGATGCCGGCAAAACAAATTCACGCGGCCCTGGATATTTATGCGGACCTCATCTGTCGTCCTCATTTACCTGGAGACCAACTGGAAGAGGGCCGCCTGGTCTGCCGGCAGGAGTTACGAGCGATCGAGGACGACCTGGCTCAAAAAGTCATGCAGAGTCTGCGACGTCAACAATACGCCTCTCCCTACGGACGCAACTCGCAGGGAACCCAGCAATCGGTGGAACAAATTACCGCGGACCAAATTCAGCAGCATTACCAGGCCTGTTACCGGCCGAACCATGCCATCCTGGGAGTGGCCGGAAAGATCGAGTGGGAATCCCTGCGGGAGCATGTTGGCAACCTGTTTGCCGACTGGCAACCGGCCGATCTACCGGCAATCGACGAGGGAGAACGGGAGACCGGGTATATCCACCTCCCTGAGTCTTCCGTGCAGACACACATCGGGGTTTCCTATCCCAGTGTTCCCTACTCTAACCCGGATTACTTCCAGGCGCGTGGTGCCGTGGGAGTCCTGAGCGATGGCATGAGTTCACGCCTGTTCACCGAGGTCCGGGAAAACCGCGGGCTGTGTTACACGGTTTACGCCTCCTGCCATACCTTGCGAGATCGCGGCAGCATCATGGCCTACGCGGGCACGACCACCGAGCGGGCCCAGGAGACCCTGGACGTGATGATTGCCGAACTGTTACGACTGAGCGAAGGAATTCATGACGAGGAGTTGCAACGCCTCAAGGCACGCGTCAAGAGTGCCTTGATCATGCACCAGGAATCAAGTACGGCCCGCAGCGGTGCCATTGCTGCCGACTGGTATCACCTCGGACATGTTCGCAGCATTGAAGAAATCGGCGCCATCATTGATCAGTTGACCTGTAAAAGCATCAACGCCTACCTGGCAGGCCACCGGCCCCATGACTTGCGTGTGGCCACGCTGGGAGAGCATGCCCTGGAGGTGCCACTTGGAATTTCGTAACCATACGCTCTCCAACGGGCTGCAGATCGTGGCGGAGTGTAATGAAAATGCCTACTCCACGGCCGTCGGCTATTTTGTCCGGGCAGGTTCGCGTGACGAGACAGACGCCCTATCCGGCGTAAGTCATTTCCTGGAACACATGGCTTTCAAGGGAACCTCGCATCGAACCGCTGCCGAAGTCAACCAACAACTGGACCGAATTGGTTCCCACAGTAATGCATCTACCAGCGAGGAACAGACGATTTACTATGCAGCCATGCTCCCCGAGTACCAGGAGACGGCCGTAGAAATACTGAGTGATATGATGCGGCCCGCACTCCGGGAAGATGATTTTGCCACGGAAAAACAGGTTATCCTGGAAGAGATTGCCAAGTACGATGACCAGCCCCCGTTCGGGGCGCATGAAAAAGCAATGGCACATCATTTTGGTGCCCATCCACTGGGTCGTAACGTACTGGGCTCCGTGGAGAGTGTCCGGGCCTTGACCGCAGAACAGATGGGAGCGTATTTCCAGCAGCGTTACAGCCCCGGAAACATGGTCCTGACTGCCGCCGGCAATGTCAACTTTGATGCCTTGATCAAAACCGCCGAGCGGATGTGCGGAGACTGGCCCAGCTTTGAAGTCACGCGAGAAACTCCCCGCGCCGAACCTCACGAGGGCTTCACCCTGATCCATAAGGAAAGTGCCTCGCAACAGTACCTGGTGCAGATTGCCAATGGCCCCGGATCTACTGATTCGGATCGCTACACTGCTCGCATGCTGGCCACGATTCTTGGTGACGACAGCGGCAGTCGCCTCTACTGGGAATTGATCGAAACGGGGATTGCTGAATATGCCGGTATCGACTGCTACGAATTCCAAGGGTCAGGTATCTTCATGACTTACCTCTGTGGTGCCCCTGAAGATGCGGACCGGATCCTGCACATTGCCACCCGCATGAAGGAATCCCTGCAACAGGACGGGGTCAGCGAGGAAGAACTTGCCCAGGCTCAAAGCAAGATCTGTGCGCATATCGTGCTTAGCAGTGAACGCCCCATGCATCGTCTCTATGCCGTGGGTACCAACTGGTTGCAACGAGATCAGTACCGTACGGTCCGTGATGTCGTGGACGCCTACCAGGCCGTGACCGTGGATGACATTCGCGGAGTCCTGGACAGGTATCCCCTGACCCAGGAAACGACCGTGGCCATTGGCCCATTGAAACAAATGGCTGCCACGGACAAGCCTTGAGCCGACGGGGCAAATCTTCTACAATTCGCCCCTTAGGCATAGCTCCCTGCTCTGCGGCAGGGCATTTCTCGAGACGCATTCCACTGCGAGGTTTATCATGGAACGGACACTGGTATTACTAAAACCCGATTGTGTGCAACGTCGCTTGATGGGGCAGATTATCTCGCGCTTTGAAAACAAGGGCTTGAATATCATCGCCATGAAACTGTTGCAGGTCACGCCTGACCTGGCCAAGCAGCATTATGCGGAACATGTTGAAAAACCCTTTTACCCAGGCCTGGAAGCCTTCATTACCGGTGCCCCGGTGCTGGCCATGATTATCCAGGGGTTGGACGTCATCCAGGTCATACGAGATATGCTGGGGCCCACCAGTGGCCTGAAAGCGCCCGGTGGAACCATCCGGGGAGACTTTAGCAGCAGCCGCCAGATGAACCTGGTGCATGCTTCCGATGGCCCCGAGGCATCCGCTCGTGAAATCGATCTCTATTTCAACGAGGATGAGATCTGTGATTACGAACCGACGCTGACACCGTGGATGAAAGCTGCAGACGAATAATCGCCAACGTCTGTTGCCAGTCTATTCCGTCGACTGTTGCCTGGCATGCGCCGGCCCCCATCGCTGCCAGAGCCTTTTGACCACCAGCGGAAACAGGCCAATCAGCACGAAGGCGACCAGCAGCTTTGTTGACATCAGGCTGTTTACCGGCCGCTCCACGAGATCAAAGAGGCTTGGCATCGCGCTACCCGCATAAATGTAGATCATCGTTCCCGGCAACATGCCTACCTGGCTGACCCACCAAAACGTCTTTAGCCGGATGGGAGTCAGGCCCATCAAAAGGTTTACCAGGAAGAAAGGGATGTAGGGCATCAACCTCAGGCTAAACAGGTAAAAAGCCCCTTCGGCTTCAAAAGCACGATTCATGCCCGCCAATTGCGACGGGTAACGACGCTGTAGTAAATCACCCAACAGCGTGCGACTGAGCAAAAATGAAACCGAGGCACCGGCTGTCGAGGCAAAGCTAACCAGCACCAGGGCAGACCAGAAGCCCAGCCACCAGCCGTAAAAAAGACTGACAAAAACAGCGATGGGTAAGGCCAGTCCGGCTACCAGCACATAGATTCCAAAGGCTGTCAGCCAGCTGGCAACGGGATACAGCTGCAACCACTGCTGCAGCTGTTGCTCCTGCTGCAAGCCCCATTGAGCTAACTCGTGCCGATCCAGGTATGGTCTCGCCACCAGCACCACGATCACCAACACGCCCAACACCAGGAAACCGAGCCACGGCCTGCCTTTCTTTATCCTGGCAGGCTGCGCATCTTCAACAGGCTCAGGGGCGTCGTCGTTCATGCCGTGGCTATCCTGCCTTCCAGGATCCGGAGGATCAATCGTCACTTAACTTGCCTGCCGGCGTATCCGCCTGCAACTGGGCTATCATATCTCGCGTGGCGGCCTCGACAGCCTCCTGCCACCTGGCAGACCCGAACTGCTGATCGTAGGGGGCTCGGGCGTGCGCAAAGATGATACCGCGTGAACTATTTACCACAGCCCCCAGTCCCTGCTCGTCAAAGGCACCGGCCACATCAGCTGCCGACCCTCCCTGGGCACCGAATCCAGGTACCAGGAACCAACTGTGAGGCATGGCCACTCGCAATTCTTCTAGTTGTTCCGGATAGGTTGCTCCAACCACGGCCCCTACCGCCCCATAGTCAACGGTGGCATTCTCCTCGGTCGGCAAGCTGGCCTGGGCCAATTCTTCCACCAGGTGTGCCACGTGTCGGTAGAGCGGCTTTCCATCGGGAACCAGATCCTGGAAACACTTGCCGCCGGGATTGGAGGTTTTCACCAGTACAAAGATCCCTGCATCTCGTTGTCGAGCCACTTCCACGAAGGGATCCAGGCTATCGTCTCCCAGGTAAGGGCTGACCGTCAACGCATCGGCTCCCCAGGGACTGGCCTCGCCTGCTCCCAGGTAAGCATCGGCATAAGCCGTGGCCGTCGAGCCAATATCATTGCGTTTTCCGTCCAGGATCACCATCAGTCCCTGTTGATGAGCATGCTGCACGACGTCATAGAGGGCGTTCATCCCTGGAGGGCCCAATTGCTCAAAAAAAGCGGCCTGCGGTTTCACCACGGCCACCAGCGGAGCAACGACATCAATGATTCCTCGTCCAAAGAGACGATAAGCTTCTGCCACGGCCTGCGGATCATCTCGATCCGACTCCGCTAGTAACCCATCGGGAAGTTGATCGGCCCTGGGATCGATTCCAACCAATACCGGGTTCTGACAACGTTGAATCGACTGGGTTAACCGCGTTGCAAAATGAGCCATGGGGGATATTTTCCTTCATCTGGAGCGAAGATTTATTAGGGGATCTTACCTCAGCTGGAGAAAGCTGCCAAACCCTGCCGGTTGACCGTTGCCCGATTTCCGGAAAAGGTTATATTGACGGGGTCGCCATATGATTAGTGTCCACCTTAGGGGGGCGGAGCATCCCGGGGGGGGCCCATGTGGCGACACTTTGCGGGGTGTAGCGCAGCCTGGTTAGCGCGTTTGACTGGGGGTCAAAAGGTCGGAGGTTCGAATCCTCTCACCCCGACTGGCATTGTCACGGTAAATTCCGTCAATGGTTACGACGTCACCTGTTGACGGAACTTGAACTTTCTTGGCTCGATTCGGACACGAAACAGGAAACGTGATCATTGTGTCGCCTGACAAAGTGGACAAGCTAAAAGCTGTCCGCCACGCTTTCACGGACAGGGCGCAGTCCAATTCGATGAACAAAGAAGGCCGGCCAGCCAGCTCTTTTCGATCGGACCGTTGGTAATGAGTGAAGTGACCACCAAAGACCAATTGCGTTCCTTCTATGACGAACCGTCCTTGCTGTCTCAACAGAAGTTCATGGACAGCCTGGATGAACATTGCCAGACGATGGTGCGACTTTCACCGTTCGTTTGCATTGCCACGACCGCGAAAAACGGTTCGCTGGACATTTCGCCGCGGGGAGACCCACCGGGGGCAATTCAAGTTCTTTCTCCGTCACAGCTACTGATTCCCGATCGACGTGGCAACAACCGACTCGACACCTTGACGAACCTCACCAGCAATCCGGAGATCGCTCTGTTCTTCGTCGTACCTGGTATCCTCGAAACGCTACGAGTTACTGGACGCGGTCAGATCATTCACGACGACCCGCGACTGGAACGCTGTGCTATCGACGGCAACGTACCAGCGACCGGCATCCTGGTTGAAGTTAAGAGAGCGTGCCTGCAGTGCGGCAAGGCTCTCAAGCGTTCAGCGCTGTGGGAAGACACCTATCGAGTGAATCGCAGCAATCTGCCATCGTTCGGCACGATGCTCGCTGACCAGACGGATACAGGAAAAACGCCCGAAGAGTTAGACTGTTCGATCAATGAAGCTTATGAAAAGCGATTATACTGAGCCTGACGGGAAGCAACTTGCCTTGAGAAACACTTGCTCCTGGGAATTAGCCTCAACCCAATCACCCTAATCAAATACGCTGGAGTCTCACCATGAAAACTACTCTTAAATCGATCTGCCTTCTCGCACTCGCTACCCTGATGACTTTCGCTTTCTCCAGCAACCAATCAAGCTCGCTGGATGGAACTCACTCTGCGTTCGCAGCACCGCCAACCAGCGGCCCTCAACCCGTCGACGAATCGATGCATCATTTCATGGAATACGTGTTCGAACCCAACTATAAACGTCTCAAGGTCAGCCTGGCCAGCGAGCCCAAGGACAAGCAGACCTGGAAGGGAATCAAGGGGGATGCTCTCACCCTGGCCGAGGCAACCAACCTGCTGATGACACGCGGACCCAAGCAAAATGGCTATGCCTGGGCCCCGCTCAGCGTGGCGGTCAGAACCCATGGCAGTGAGCTCTACCAGGCGGCCCGGAAGTCTGACTACACCGCGGCTCGTAAGGCATACACGACAATGCTCACCAACTGTAACGCCTGCCATGAAAAATACGCTGACGGCAAGCACCAGCTACAACCGTAACTGGTAGTCTCCAGCTCTGTATCCGCTGGATCACTGCCCATCTTGCATGCCTAAGAAAACTGGTTAGAATGCACACTCGTTTTCTATCCACTCTCTGAGTACACGATGCAACAGCCCGCTTCCAACCGCAGGCGCCCGGGAAGATTTCTTCTCCTGCTCCTCGTGGGCATTCTCCTCCCAGGCGTCGTTCAAGGAGACGATCCCGCTGCTCAATCACGTTCACCTCAAGAGACCGGTGAATTACTGTTTGCTTTCCAGGTCGAGCCCCTGCTGGCAACACGTTGCCTGGCCTGTCACGGTAACGACCCCAAGGATATCAAGGGGGAACTGGATCTGCGTAATGTTGCCGGGCTGCTCAAGGGTGGCGAAAGTGACCAGGCTGCTGTCGTACCTGGCAAATCAGGACAAAGTCCACTCTACCTGGCCACCACGCGAGGCACTGACGACTGGTCCGCGATGCCTCCCAAGGAAAACGATCGCCTCTCTCCCTCGGAACTTAAATATCTCCAGCAGTGGATCGATGCCGGTGCACCCTGGCCCGAACCGAAGCGATTGAAGAAACTGCGTCAGCAAAAGAATCCCTGGAGTACGCCAGGTGGCATCCAGGTTAAAACCAGCGGAGGCCTTTCTCAGCAATGGACCGATCGCACGTACAACCCGCTAAACCTCTGGGCATTTCAACCCTTGAAAATGCCAGAAATCCCGGGGGCTCCAGGGCACCCCGTGGACCGATTTATCCAGGACCGACTGCCTCCAGGACTTGATCTGGCTCCGGAAGCTGATCCCTTAACACTCCTGCGTCGGGTCACTTTTGACCTGACGGGTTTACCTCCATCACCCCGGGAGGTGAGCGACTTCCTGGCTGCTTCCCGGCAGGATCCTGAACAGGCATGGATCGCACTAGTCGATCGATTGCTCGCATCACCCCATTACGGTGAGCAGATGGCCCGTCACTGGCTGGACGTCGTTCGCTATGCCGACACGGCAGGATTCTCAAACGATTACCCACGACCTCATGCCTGGAGATACCGGGATTACGTGGTCCGTTCCTTTAACGAGGACAAGCCCTATGACCAGTTTGTGCGAGAACAGATTGCCGGAGACGAGATCGCTCCGGACAAGCCAGACCACGTGATTGCAACTGGTTTTCTCCGCATGGGACCCTGGGAACATACGGGCATGACGGTGGCCGCCGTGACTCGCCAACAATACCTGGATGACGTGGTCAATGGCGTCGGGGTCTCTTTCCTCGCAACGGAACTGAGATGCGCAAAATGTCATGACCACAAGTTCGATCCCATCCCAACACGCGACTACTATCGCCTGCAAGCAATTTTCTCCCCGCTTCAATTCGCCGATCGCCCCCTTCCTTTCCAGGACTACGAAAACCAGGACGGCATGGCTGCCAGCAAAGCACGCTACGAAAAATTGGCCCAGGACAAGGGAATTCGCAGTATCCTATCGCTTCCGGAAAGTGAACGACCGGTTTCGGAATTTGACGCCGAGAGCGAGACCAAGGGACAGGCCAAGGTATCCCGTAAACGCAGCCAACAACTGCAGCATGAGCTGAAACGATTCAAGCCACTGGCGTACAGCGTTTACAACGGCGAGAACACGAAAACCGTCTCGCACCTCGTGGTCTGGAAGCTCCCTGGCGTCAAGGCCCGCCAGGCCATGCAGGCGGATCCCATTCATATCCTGACGGGTGGATCCATTGAATCTCCCACCGATCCTGTGAATCCAGGGGTTCTCAGCTTTTCCAGTGGATCCGAGGCGGGCTCCGTCGTCACCGACAAGCTGGAGGGTCGACGACGAGAATTGGCGGACTGGATTGCCTCCGCCGACAATCCACTTACCGCACGCGTGATCGCCAACCGCATCTGGCAATGGCACTTCGGCCGGGGACTGGCCGCCAACCCCAACAACTTCGGAGCCACGGGACAGAAGCCAACGCATCCCCAGTTGCTGGACTGGCTGGCCAGAACCTTTATCGATGAGGGTTGGTCGTTCAAGAAGATGCAGCGGCGTCTACTACTTTCCAAGACCTATCGCCGTGCCTCCAACCACTCGGATCCAGCCCTGCTGGCCAAGTTGGATCCTGCCGGAAAAAGCTATGCCATGTTCCAACCGCGACGCCTGGCAGCCGAGGAACTGCGCGATGCCATGCTGGCCAGTTCGGGCGAACTGAATCGAAAACTGGGCGGAATCCCCGTGCACCCGGAAATCAACGCTGAGGTTGCCATGCAACCACGGCACATCATGGGATCCGTGGGACCAGCTTACCAGTCCGACCTGCTGCCCGCGCAGCGCAACCGGCGCACCATTTACGCCGAACGTATCCGGACCCTGGCAGATCCACTGCTGGAGGTATTCAACAAGCCAGGACCAGATGTATCCTGCGAACGACGTGAAAGTGCCACGATTGCCCCACAGGCATTCACCCTGTTGAACAGTCCGATTATTCGTGCCCGTGCCCTGGCCCTCGCAGCCCGACTCGAGAAGGAGAAAGCAGGCAACCTGGAAGCACAGATCCAACGGGCTTTCCAACTGGTTTACCAGCGGACCGTGACAGCGGCGGAACAGCAGATATGCATTGAGCATGTCAACAAGATGACCAGCCAGCACGAGGCTCACCCGCCGATAAAAACAGCAATGCCAACCCGTGTTATCCGACAAATGGTGGAGGAAATGACGGGCCTCGCCTTCTGGTGGGTGGAAGACCTCGACCTTTACGCCAGTGACCAATATGTCCCGGACCTGAAACCCTGGGACGTAACACCTCGGACTCGTGCACTGGCAGACCTCTGCCTGGTACTCCTGAACTCCAACGAATTTTCATACGTGTATTGAACCATGGATCGACGCAGTTTCCTTTACGGATTAAATAGTGGCCTGGGAGCCCTGGCTTTCCAGGGACTGTTGCAGGCCGACCCTACATCAGGCGGTCCGCTGGCACCACGTCCGGCCCACTTCCCCCAGGCCAAGGCAAAACGCTGCATCTTCCTTTACATGGCGGGGGGCCCCAGCCATATCGACACCTTCGATCCCAAACCCAAGCTGGCTGACCTGCACCTGCAGGAATTCAATCGCCAGGACAAGTTTGTCTCGAACATGGGAAGCGGGAAACGATACTATGTGAAAAGCCCCTTCAAATACAGCCAGGTCGGGGAAGCAGGAATCCCGATGTGCGAACATTGGAAACACCTGGCCCGTGTCGCAGACCACCTCTGTGTCTACCGTGGCTGCCAGGCCGAATCGATCAACCACCCAACGGCCAACTACCACATGAACACCGGCAACCGGTTTGGTGGTGACCCGGCTCTCGGTGCCTGGGTTACTCATGGCCTGGGAACCGAAAACCAGGATTTACCTGGCTTTATCGTGCTTCCGGAAGTGGCCTATCCGCAGGGTGGCGCCGCCAACTGGTCCAACGGTTTCCTGCCACCTCATTACCAGGGAACGACTCTGCGTGCCAAGGGATCACCTATCCTGGACCTGCAACCTCCTCCGGGGGTCACACGTGCCCAACAACGCAGCAACCTTGATCTCCTCGGACAACTCAACCAGGTGCATGCCCGACAACACCCTGCTCATGCGGACCTGGCAGCACGCATGGACAGTTACGAGCTTGCCTTTCGCATGCAAATGCAGGTCCCTGGAATTCTCGACCTAAACAAGGAAACTGCCCAAACCCAGGCTGATTATGGACTCGACGACAAGCGGACCGCCAGTTTTGGTCGCAGCTGTCTGATGGCCCGCCGCCTGCTCGAGCAGGGAGTACGTTTCATCCAACTCTACACGGCTGGCTGGGATTCTCACGACTATATCGAGCGCTCTCATGGAGAACGTATACGTTCCGTTGATAAACCGATCGCGACACTCATCGCCGATCTCCACCAGCGGGGACTACTCGACGAAACACTGATTGTCTGGGCCGGTGAATTTGGCCGTACCCCGGACAATGGTGTACGTGGTGGTGGTCAGCGTGCGGGCCGTGATCACAACAAGCAGGCGATGCCAATCTTCCTGGCCGGCGGAGGTGTGAATGCCGGCCACGTGGTTGGAAATACCGATGAACTGGGAGAAAAGGCCGTCGAAGTCGTTCACCCCATCCGTGACCTGCACGTCACGCTGCTGCGACTGATGGGATTGGATGATAACAAGTTGACTTATTTTCATGGCGGCCGCTTCAAGCAGTTGAGCCAGTTTGGTGGCGAGGTCATCAAGGAATTGATCGCTTAACGACGTGGACGGCCAGGTAACGGTTGAGACGCTGATGCAGTTGAGCCGTCTGCTGCGGCATCCATTCTGACAAGATTTGTTCCGCAGACTGACTCGGAGTCAACTAGAGAAGTACATCCTGGATCACGTTACCCGCTACGTCGGTAAGCCGGAAGTCCCGGCTCTTGTGACGAAACGTCAGTCGCAAATGATCCAGGCCCAGGCAATGCAGGATCGTCGCCTGCAAATCATGCACGTCCACGCGATTTTCCACGGCATGGTAGCCCAGTTCATCGGTCTGGCCATAAACAAAGCCCGGTTTCACACCACCGCCCGCCATCAACATGGTAAATCCAAACGGGTGATGGTCACGCCCTTCCTTGCCAGGATTGATCCCGCGGCGAACCTCGTTCATCGGCGTTCGTCCAAACTCACCTCCCCAGACGACCAGCGTCTCGTCCAGCAAGTTGCGTTGCTTCAGATCCTTGATCAGCGCCGCCACGCCCCGCTCGGTCATGTCGCAGTTGTTTTTCAGCTTCTCATTCAAGTTCGAATGATCGTCCCACGTGTAATGGTAAAGCTGTACAAAACGAACCCCACGTTCCACCATGCGGCGGGCCATCAGGCAGTTACTTCCAAACTGGTTGGCCAGCTTATCACCCACGCCATAACTCTCCAGCGTCTTCTTTGATTCACCAGAAAAATCGACCAGTTCCGGGGCCGCCGTCTGCATGCGAAAGGCGAGCTCATAGGCCTCAATGCGAGCACTGATCTCCGGGTCAGCCAGTTCTGTGCGGCGCAGACGGTTCAAATCCAGGATGGCCGCCATCCGATCACGCTGCATCCTGGCGGTTACACCACGCGGGCTGGAGAGATGAAGAATGGGGTCGCCCTCGCTTCGAAACGTGACCCCACGATGTGCAGCTGGCAGGAACGCGTTGTCCCAGAGAGCTGATCCTCCGATATCTCCCGAACCATTCTTGGAAAGCAGGACCACGAAACCGGGTAGGTTTTTCGAAACGCTGCCGAGCCCGTAGGTGACCCAGGATCCCATGCTCGGCAGGCCAAAGCGAGTTACCCCGCAATTCATCAGCAACTGGGCCGGGTGATGGTTACTGATCGAGGTCGTCATCGAGCGAACCATACACAGATCATCCGCACAGGTGGCCATGTGAGGCAGGTAATCAGAAAACTCCATGCCGCACTCACCCATCTTCTGGAACTTCCGGGGCGATCCAAAAATGCGGGCACTTCCCTGGATCAGCTTGTCATCCAGTCCTTCCAGAAACATTTTTGGAACCGGCTGTCCGTGGAACGTTTGCAACTTGGGCTTGGGAGTAAACAGGTCCAGCTGGCTCGGGGCACCAGCCATGAAGAGGAAGATCACCTGCTTGGCCTTGGGTGCAAAATGGGCCAGCCGCGGTGCTAACTGGTTGGCAGTCGGCTCAGCTGCCACAAGTTGCCCCTCATCGCTCATCAAATCAGCCAGTGCTATGGCTCCCAGTCCGCCGGCGGTATCTCGCAGAAAGTGCCGCCGTGTCAGGTTATTTGAGTCTTGAGGTGAGATCATCGCCATCACTTTAATCGCGGGTAATAAATTCATGCAGGTTCAGCAGCACGCTACAAAGGTTGGTCCAGGCCGCCTGGCCTATTGGTTCGAGTTTTTCATCGCCCCAGGCGCCAAGGATCTTTTTGACACTCGGCGCATCGGCTTCCAATAATTTGTACTGAAGGTCCAGGTACGTGAGCAGCCTCTCTCGCTCCGCCAAACTTGGTCGCCGGGCCAGGCAGAGCTGAAAGGCATCATCAACACGTTCCTTTACCGACCAGCGCTGCGGCCGCAATACGCGCACCGCCAGCGACTGGGCCATCTCGTAAAAGACCGGGTCATTGAGCAGGACCAGTGCCTGCAGCGGCGTGTTCGATCGAATCCGGCGGGTGCAAATCTGGTTCGGGTTGGGAGCATCGAAGGTGGCCGACTGGGCAAAGGGTGCGGTGCGAATGATAAAGGTGTAAAGCCCGCGCCGGTAACGATCCGGAGCAGGACTGGGCTTCCAGTCGTTGCGACCAAAGGCCTCCATCGTAACGCGTTCGGGCTGGGGCGGTTTGACACTTGGCCCTCCCAGCGGTCGATGCCACAAGCCGCTGACGGCCAGTCCCATGTCACGGACCGTTTCTGCCGAAACCCGCAGCGAGTTTTGCCGGGCCAGCCAGCTATTACCGGGGTCTCGCGTCAAAAGTTCCGGACGGGGTGCCGACGATTGTCGGTAAGTCGCTGAGGTGACGATCAGCCGATGCATGGCCTTCACGTCCCAGCCGGATCGCATAAATTCAGCCGCCAGCCAATCAAGCAACTCGGGATGCGAGGGGGTTTCACCACGCAGCCCAAAATCCTCGGTCGTAAGTACTAGGCCGCGGCCAAAAAACTGTTCCCACATGCGGTTCACCGTGACCCGCGCCGTCAGTGGATTTTTCTTGTCAACCAACCAGCGGGACAGGGTCAGCCGTGGAGCTTCCTGTGGCTGAGGCCGCCAGGAGGGAATACAATTAGGTACCCCGGGCTGTACACCCTGGCCTCGATCACGAAACTCGCCCCGCTCATGCACGTAATTGTCTCGATGGGTTTGCGCGGCACGCATGATGGGTGCCCGCGTCGCCCGGGGAAATTCCTTCTTGAGTGCCTGGAGTTTTCCCTGCAATTCACCAACTTTCAGTTCCTTGGCTTTCGGTGCATCGATCACCGAGGCATGTCGTAAGAAATAATCCAACAGGTCGTCGCGTTGCCGCTCGCTCCGCTTTTCCCAGGGGAGCTTGGCAATTTCCACCCCTTCCATTTGTCCTTCTCCGAGGTCACCACCCCAGACCAGTCCCAGCAGCTCCCATTGCCGGTCCCAGAGCGCATCCTGGCCCGGGTTTTCCCAGGCATCGAGGCATTTCACTTCCCAGCGTTTTTGCAAGTTTTCCACCTCGATTCGCTGCGGATCGATCAGCGCCCTGCGTCGTCGCTGATATTTGCTGCGACTCTCTCGCCAGGCGACTGCCTCCGTCGGTAGCGGGGCATCGATATTGATCTCGTCTGCATTATTAAAACAGGCATACAGCTGGTAGAACTCGCCTTGAGAGATCGGATCATACTTGTGATCATGACAGCGGGCACAACCAACGGTAAGGCCGAGCCAACTGGTCCCGACCATCTCGGTCCGGTCGACTACCTGCTTGACCCGGAACTCTTCCGGTTCAGCTCCCCCTTCCCGGTTACTGAGCGTCTGCCGCAGGAAACCGGTCGCCAGCTTCTGCTCCACGGTGGCGCCCGGAAGCAGATCCCCGGCCAGTTGTTCGATCGTGAACTGGTCAAACGGCATATCTTGGTTGAGCGCCCGCACCAGCCAGTCACGGTAGCGCCAGGCGACGGGGCGCTGCTGATCGGTCAGATAACCATCCGTGTCGGCATAGTGGCACAGATCCATCCAGGGACGTGCCCAGCGTTCGCCGTAGTGAGGCGAGGCGAGTAACCGCTCGACCAATCGCTGGTACGCATCAGGCCGCGAGTCCTTGAGGAATTCGGCTACTTCTGCTGGCGTAGGGGGGAGGCCAATCAAGTCGAGCGTGACGCGCCGGATGAGGGTGACTCGATCGGCCGCCGGCGATGGCTGAACTTTTTCCTGTTGCAGGCGGACCAGGATAAAACGATCAATGGCGTTATTAGTTTTTGCTGATCCCATTGGGCCTGGAGTGGACGGTTGTTGCAGGGGTTGAAAGGCCCAGTGCCTGGCGGCCTGTTCGGCGCGGGCCTTGGCGGGGGGGGCAATCGTGTAGTTAGCTGGCCAGTTGGCACCCTGGTCAATCCAGGCGACCAGCACCTGGACCTCTTCCCGCGTGAGAGGCTTGAGTTTCAGCGGCATCCGTTCCTCGACGTCGTTGGTCTTGAGTCGCCGCAGCAGTTCGCTCTGATCGCTTTTGCCCGCTACCAGGACGGCGCCTGAATCGCCACCTCGCCTGGTGGCTGCCGCCTGATGCAGTCGCAGTCCGCCCTCGGCGTTACGGGCGCCGTGACAATTGAGGCACCGCTGCTGCAGGATCGGCGCGACCTGGCGAATAAAATCGATGGGCTCAGGCTGTTGGCCATTTGCCGGTTTCTCCAGCCAGAGTGCCATCAGCATCACTGCCAGGATCAGGCGCCGACGACTGGTGGCAACGGTTGGTGGCGGTTGCGGGCAAATCATCATCGAGCAAAGCCTGCAATATTTTCGTTAAGAGGAGAAACCACTTCACTTTTAATAAGCAGGATCTAGTTTACCGGATGGAGCCGGTAGTGGCGAATTCAGTGACCAGGTCTGCCAAAGAAACAAGAGAACAACCGCTACGGCTGGCTGTCGGCTGCTGCGGTGTGGCTGCGCATCAATTCGCCCCAGACCTTGATGATGCTATCCTGGCTTCCCGAGGCGAGCCGCTTGCCGTCAGGGCTAAAGGCCAGGGCCGTCACTGGCTTGGCATGTCCTCGCAAGGTCAGCATCTCTCGCCCCGAGTGAGCATCCCACACCTTCACCGTGTGATCCGCACCACCAGATGCAATTCGTTTGCCGTCGGGACTAAACAGAACACGGTTTACATAGGCCGTATGTCCCTGCAGTGTGAGGATTTCGTCGCCTGTTTCTGCATTCCAGGTTTTGGCGGTAGCGTCCTGGCTCCCGGAGACAATCGTCTTACCATCGGGACTAAAGGCAATACTAATTGCCCGTTCCCGGTGTCCACGACACGTAAAAAGTTCCTTGCCGGACACGACGTCCCAGACCTTCAGCGTGCCATCAAGCGCGCAACTGGCGAATCGCTCGCCATCCGGGCTAAAAGAAGAGTACCTGACATTCCCGAAGCTGCTCGTCGTTATTCTGAGCTCGCGGCCTGTTTGCACGTCTACTTTTTTAAGTTGCCCCGAAGATCCTCGTAGCAGGCTCTTTCCATCCGGACTGAAAAGCAGGCTATATCCACCGTTTTCAAATCCACTGAACACTTTTTTTGACGGGCCACTATTTCCCCAAAGGGCCACCTGGTTTCCCATGCCGCTCAAGGCCAAGAACTGTCCATCCGGGCTGTAGCTTACCACCTCCACATACCCCTGTTTTGCTGGCAATGTACGAACTTCCTCTTGCCCCGTCATATCCCAGAGCTTGACCGTTTGATCACGGCTGGTCGAAACCAGTTGTTTACCATCTGGACTGAAGGCCAACGACTTAATTAACCCTTCATGCCCCGACAGGGTCAACACTCTCTCCTGGGTAAACGCATCCCAGACCTTGACCGTTCCGTCGAGACCGGCCGAGGCTAAACGTTTACCGTCCGGATGAAAATCCACCGCGCTCACTGCTCCGACATGTCCCCGAAGCCTCAACACCTCTTCTCCTGTGGGAACACGCCAGACCTTCACCGCCCCATCCTCGGAAGGTGCTGCCAGCAGTTTTCCATCCGAACTAAACGATAGTGACATACTGCCACTACCCGCACATCCTCTCATGATCATTAGTTTCTGCCGACTGGCCACATCCCAAAGCTGGACGACTTCTTCGCCGCGAACACCACCGGCGCGAGCCAGTTCATAGTGCCGAGCCGCCAGGTACTTTCCCTGCGGGCTCAAGGCAATACTGCGCACATACGTGGAAGCGCCACTGAACCCGCCCACGTAGCTTCCTGCATCATCGTAAAGCCGCAGGAACAAGGTTCCTCCCACCGCCAGTCGAGTCCCGTCCATGCTGTAACAAACGCTTGTCACCTGTCCCTTGTAGTCTGTAATAGTTTTCATCGCTTCACGACGGTCCAGGTCCCAGATCCTGACCGTTCGATCACCACTTCCCGAGGCCACATGTTGACCATCGGGATGGAAAGAGACGCTGTTCACATAGCCCTTGTGGCCAGCAAGAACCTGCAATTGCTTACCCGCCACAACATCCCAAATCCTGACCGTACGATCCTCACTGCCTGACGCCAGTTGCAGGCCATCATGGCTAAACGACAAGCCTCGAATGGTTTTCTCGTGCCCACTCAAGGTTGCTGCCAGCTGGCCTGTTTCCACCTGCCAAATCTTAATCGTCTGATCTTCACCTGCCGACGCCAGCCATTTGCCATCGGGACTACATACCACACCGCGTACTGGTCCTTCGTGTCCCGCCAGCGTGACGGCATTGTTCTTCAGAAGCGTATTCCAATAGTGCCATTCAAAACTTTTCAATGTCTCCGCATTTCGAAACTGATCAAGTGTTTGAGCAAGCCGTTTGAGGTTTCTTTCTTTCCAATCAATCCGTGCCTGGAGCATATAGGCGTGGTAAAGATTTTGCTCGGCGATACGGAGATTCTGCCGAGCCTCCTCGGCACTATCCCGAGCAGCAGTTGCCTCACGGTTTGCACGTTTTCGTTCACCCTCGGCAACCTGGAGATTGCGAATGGCCTTCTTGTTACTGGACTGGGCACTGGCTGCTTCCTGGTCAGCACGTTTTCTTTCGGTCACGGCCATCTGCAGATTCTGCCTCGCTTTTTCCGTGGCACCATCGGCCTGCCGTCGCAAGCTTGTTTGCTGGCGAGCATTCCGGGACTGCTGGACGGCCACCATCGTGCCCCCGATCCCCAATATCAGCATCAACGTAGCAGCCGTGCCGTAAAGGGCCGCCAGGGTTGGCTTACGCCGACACCATCGCCAGGTACGCTCCCACTGCCCAATCGGCCGCGCCTGGATCGGTTTTCCTGCCAGGTAACGTTCTAACTCTTCGACTAATACCTGGGCCGACTGGTACCGACGCCGGGGATCTTTTTCCAGGCACTTGAGAATAATCGTCTCCAGGTCTGGCGGCACACTCCCGTTGAGCGAGTGGGGAGAAATCGGTTCTTCCTGCAGGACCTGCAGCAGCGTATCAAGCGGCGTTTGCGCCTTGAACGGCGGACGCCCTGTCACCAGTTCATAAAGAATGGCTCCTAGCGAATAGACATCACTGGCCGGCCCCATGGCTTCGGCATCAGCACTCGCCTGTTCCGGTGGCATGTAGCTGGGCGTACCAAGCACCTGTCCCGTTCCGGTCAGATCCGACTGGCCCTCAATTCGCTTGGCCAGGCCAAAGTCCGTCACCCAGGGCTGGTTATTGACGTCCATCAGGACGTTGTGCGGTTTCAAGTCCCGGTGCAAAATTCCCTGCTGGTGCGCATACTCAATTGCCGTGGCAACCTGGCTCACCAGGCCAGCTGCCTCTTCGACCTCCATGGATCCCAATACCGCCTGGTCAGCCAGGCTATGGCCTTCAATATAATCCATCGAAAAATAGTGCTGGCCATCGATCGTCCCCACCTCGTAGATGCGGACGATACTTGAATGCTGCAGGTTGGCAGCCGCTTCCGCTTCGCTACGAAAACGGCGAACGTCTTCATCACTGGCCAATTGCCCGGAAAGAATCATCTTCAGGGCCACGATTCGGTTAAGGCTTACTTGCTGGGCCTTGTAGACCACGCCCATACCTCCGCGGGCAATTTCTTCGAGCAGTTCATAGTCACCAAAACGTCCACTGGCCAGTGCTGGCGAGGGTATCGTGTTGGAACTGGTCAACTGACGATGCTGGGTCTGCTGCTCAGCGGACAGATCGGAATCGACCTGGGCGAGTTGCTGTTGTAACTGCGCTCCATGCTCGGGAAACCGCTTGAGATACTCCTGGTGTGGTGGTTGGTCCCCCCAGCGTTGTCGAACCCGGTATTCTTCCAGCACCAGTTCCAACGACAGCTTGTCGGAGGCTCCCAGTTCCGGGTGCTCCCTGACATAGTCTTCCAGAAGCAGCCGCTTTGACAATCCATCGTTACCGACAATCGTATCCTGCTCCGCAACCAGGGCCGTCCGCTGGGATGAATCCTGTTCTTGCCAGCGATATTCCAGGTCCAACTTGATGAGTTCTTCGAGCAATTGACGACGAATCTCAACCGGCCAATGTTGCCATCGCGTGGCATGAGCCGCCAGGAACTGGCTAACCTCCGGAGTCTCTCCCGACTGCCACGCCTGTTCGAACCTGTCACAGACCTCGTCTAATTCTCCGGCCGTATCATGCGTTGCGTGTTCTTCGGGATTGATCACTGCAAAACACTCCCTGGAAATGCATCCTGTCGTCTCGGATCTGCCGTTCGCCGACTAGGCAATGAGTTCCTTGATCACTTCGCCACCGAATTGGGACAGTTGCTTGAATCGACCGCCATGGAAATACGTCAGCTTATTATCATCCAGTCCCAGTAAATGCAGAAGGGTCACGTGAAGATCTCGGATGGGATGCACGACTTCCACGGCCTTGGCACCGATTTCATTAGTTGCCCCGACCATGGCGCCCCGTTTCACACCACCGCCGGCCAGGAACATGTTCATGGCATCAATATTATGCCCGCGTCCCAGCGAGGTCACGCCTCCACGGTAATTATTGTCCGGGGTACGTCCGAACTCACCGGTCCAGATCACCAGGGTCTCATCGAGCATCCCCTGGGCTTTCAGATCTTTGATAAGAGCGGCAATCGGCTTGTCGACGCTCTTGATACGGGCCGAGTGTCCCCGTTGCAGGTAGTCATGGCTGTCCCAGCCACCGGAAAACACCTGGACAAAACGGACACCTTGCTGCACTAGGCGGCGAGCCATGAGACATTGCTTGCCAAAAGAAGCGGTAGCCGGATCGTCCAGGCCGTACGCATCATGTACATGCTGGGGTTCCTGGCCAAGGTCAATGACACCAGGCACTTCTGCCTGCATGCGGAAAGCCAGTTCATAACTCTCCATGCGGGAGAGCAACTGCTGATGCTGCGGATGATTCGCCGCGTGTTGACGATTCAGCAGCGCCAACTGGTCGAGGCTGCGCCGTTGATGCTGCCGCGTCTTATAAGCACGTGGCTTCAAGTCGAGGATGGGAGAACCCTGGCTACGCAGTCGAGTCGCCTGGAAATGGGCTGGCAGATACCCGTTGCTCCAGTTGCCGGGCCCTCCCTGCGGCATGGCCAGTTCGGTCATCACGATATACCCGGGGAGATTTTGGTTGACCGTCCCCAGGCCATACGTGGCCCAGGCTCCCAGGGCAGGATCTCCTCCCAGGCGATTCCCCGTGTTCATGTGATAGAGTGCCTCGGGATGATTGAGTGAATCGGCCTGGCAACCTCGATAGACACAGAGTTCATCGGCCACCGCTGGATCGGCCAGGTGTACGAACTGGTCACACATGTCGATCCCCGCATTACCGACCTTACGCGACTTGAAGGGACTGCCGACGTAAAAGCGTTTGCCTGTCGCCAGTCCAGCGGTCCGTTTGGATTCACTGAGATGCTGCTGATTTAGCTTCGGCTTGGGATCAAACGTATCGACCTGGCTGGGTCCCCCTTCCATGAAGAGCATAATGACGGCCTTGGCACGAGCTGGCAGCATGGGATTTTTGACAGCCAACGGGCCAGTCGCTTTTTCCGCGCCTTGCGATTCCTGGCTCAACAGGTCCGTGAGCGCAACTGCCCCCAGGGAGCTGCCCAGGCCGCACAAAAATTCACGTCGCGTGGAAAACATTGTCCTGGATCCGTTTTAAAAGGATTACCTCAACGGCAATCAATAAACATACATGAACTCGTTACTGTTAAACAACAACTGACAGACATCTGCCAGTGCCCGCGTGCTGGCAGCCACGTCCCACGGTTTTCGATCCGCCATGTAATTTTCAAACACTGGCAGGACCTCTTCGTACTTGAACGGACGTCCGGTCAATTCCTCGACAAGGGATCGGGAAATGCGCGTGGGATAGGGAACCGGCTGCGGCTTCACTTTTTCATGGTGCTCGACCATCTCCCGGTAGTAACCCAGCAGGGATTCACGCTGCGGGCCTGTTGGCATCCGGCCATAGGATCGCAAAAAAGCCCGGTTGATCTGTTTCTCCACTTCCTCGGTCTGTTTCTCCAGCATCAAGGCAAAGGCGATCGCACGATCGGTCACCATATCGCTGTTGAGCAAGGTAAAGACTTGTGGTGTCACCGAGGGTGCATTACGCATTTCGCAGGACGTGTTTGGATTCGGTCGATCAAAGACTTCCAGGAAAGGGTCGGCCTGGCCACGCACCCGATAGGTGTAAATCGTACGACGATTTCTCAACCAGGGTGTTCGAGATGGCTGGTGTGCCGGCGCAATGGAAAACTGGATCATACGTGGCTGCAGGGCCACTTCCATGTTGATCTCTGGCATAGCTGGCAAACCACCGACACGCCGTGTTAGTTCACCGCTGACCAGCAGCATGCTGTCCCGCACCTCCTCGGCCGTTAACCGCCGAGGCTCAAAATAGGCGAGCAACTCATTGCTAGGATCCTGGGCATCGAGTTGTTTACGATCCGGATGAGTCCCCGACTGCTGGTAGGTCTCCGAAAGCAGGATCAGTCGATGGACACGCTTGATCTTCCAGCCATTCTCCACGAAATCGGAGGCCAGCCAATCGAGCAGCGATAAATGGGTCGGTTTCTTGCCCGTGGTGCCGAAATTATTTGGATTGCCGGCAATCCCTTTACCAAAATGATAAAGCCACAGGCGATTGATAATCGATCGCGTGGTCAATGGATTCGCCGGATCCGTCATCCAGCGTGCCAGTGCCAGTCGACGTCCCGAAAGACCAGTAGGCAAGGCAAACGGATCATGTTCCGGTGCTCCGGCGACCGGAACTCCCGTGGCGCTCAGTACGCCAGGAGTCACAGCTTGACCCGGTGCCTCAAGCGATCCCCCTATGAGAATCTTACTCTCCGGTCTCCACTTCTCATTGATCTTGTCCTGGATCCTCAACTTGCGTCCGTTGTACTTGTAGTCAGGACCGTTGTAGACACCCTGGGCCAGTGGCTGAAACCGCTCCAGGCGACGCGTCCAGATCCACTCGTCCTGTTCACGCACCTTGAGCCGTCCCTGCTCGACGTAATCGAGACCAACATGACGGGACGGCTTCTTCTCTTCCGGATCACGACGTCGCTGTTGCGAATTCTTATACGGCAATTCATGTTCTTCGTACCATTTGCGAGCAGCCGCTTCTCGCTTGGCAACCAGCATGTTCTTTTTTTGCGTGGCAAAGGACAGCATCTTTTCAACGTGTTGTTTTTCCTCGATAAAAGCCATCCGGTTTTCCTGCGGACCAAAAGCGGCCGGACGTTCGGCTGGCTGCGTGGCCGCAAAGGCGGCATAGATCCGGTAATAATCTCGCGTGGGGACCGGGTCAAACTTGTGATCATGACACTTCGTGCAACGCAGGGCCGTGGAGAGAAAAGCCTCGCCCACGTTGTTAACCAGGTCATCGAGGTAGATCTGCCGGGCAATAGGTTGGGGAATCATGGCGGTTCCCCAGGGGCCCGCTCTCAGGAAACCGGTAGCCACGATTGCCTGGGGATCGTCCGGAGCCAGTTCATCGCCAGCAAGCTGCTCAAGCACGAACTGGTTGTACGGCTTGTCATCGTTAAACGCACGAATCACGTAATCCCGGTATCTCCAGAAATTGGAGAGCTCGTAGTCATTGGAGAAACCAGCCGTGTCGGCGTAGCGAACCACATCCAACCAGTGCTGGCCCCAGCGTTCCCCGTAGTGGGGACTTTCCAGCAGCCGATCGATGAGCCGCGGCCACGCCTGCGGTGATTGATCCGCCAGGAACACTCGAACCTCCTCGGTCGTGGGAGGAAGCCCCGTCAGGTCATAGGTGGCTCGTCGAATCAGGGTTAACCTATCCGCCCGGGAGGCAGATTTGACCCCCGCTTCCTGCTGCCTGGCACGAACGAAGGCATCGACTGGATTGTCGGCACCTGCTGGCACCGGTGTTTTTACCAGCGGTTGCAATGACCAGATATTCTCGCGTCGATAGCGACGATAGGTCCAGTCCTGGGAAAGCCCGCCACTGGTCTTAACCAGCAGGCCATCCTTGTTTTCCGGCTGATTCCAATTCTCTTCACGATATTTCTTTTGCGTTGCTACGTCCGGCCAGGGAGCTCCAGCGGTAATCCATTGCCTCAGCAACTCAATCTGCTGCTTGGTCAAACGATCATTCTCCTTGGGTGGCATTTCCAACCCCTCCCAGAGAACCGCTTGAAACAACAGACTGTCCTTGGGCTTACCCATGACCAGGGCTGGCTCTTCTGATTCGCCTCCCTTAAGCATGGCGGCGCGACTACGCAAGTCGAGCTTTCCCTTAA
>Ga0163108_10000216_pt1 | contig 43103 bp, 30 predicted proteins | sample Fk1155metaG_FD_109644 | JGI IMG/M metagenome (GOLD analysis project Ga0163108, IMG submission 109644) | Marine microbial communities from the Central Pacific Ocean - Fk160115 155m metaG | ecosystem: Environmental > Aquatic > Marine > Oceanic > Photic zone | place: The Central Pacific Ocean...
ATCATTGTCAGATTTGCCTAATAAGGGTAGTAACTATAGTAACTATTAACCGCTATGGCTAAATCATTTAAAATATTGATTCTTATATGGGCGTTAGTTTCGGCAAGCCCTTCAATGGGTGCTATTGAATTTAATAAGGACATTCGACCAATACTTTCTAGTAAATGTTTTCAATGTCATGGGCCCGATAAGAATCACCGAGAAGCGGGGTTAAGGCTTGATACTAGGGAAGGGGCAATTCACGACAATGATGGAGTCAAGGCGATCGATCCTGAGAACTTGAATGAGAGTGAGATTCTATTTCGTATTCATTCGAAAGATTCAGATGAGCTGATGCCTCCACCCGAATCCAAGAAGGAGTTGAGCGATAAAGAGAAGTCACTGATTGATGAATGGATAAAGTCTGGCGGAACCTATGAAGATCATTGGGCCTTTCAGAAGATTAATAAATTCGATCCTCCCGAAAATGAGCCAGGATTAATTTCTCGAAATCCGATAGATACTTTTATTCAGTCTAGACTCCTCGGTGAAGGGCTTAAGCCAATGCCTGAAGCCGAGAAATCGATGCTGATCAGAAGGGTCACATTTGATCTTACCGGCTTACCACCTACTATTCCTGAAGTGGATGCGTTTTTAGCTGATAATTCTCCTGAGGCATATGAAAAGGTAGTTGATCGGTTGCTGGGATCTGAGTCCTACGGGGAACGTATGGCGCTGGCCTGGATGGATGCGGCCAGATACGGTGATTCGTCAGTAATGCACGCTGATGGTCCTCGCTACATGTGGCCCTGGCGCGATTGGGTCATCAATGCATATAACTCTAATATGTCTTTCAAACAGTTCACCCTTGAGCAGTTAGCTGGTGACCTCATACCGAATGCCACGGTGGACCAGAAAGTGGCATCAGGATTTAACCGTAATCATGCGACTTCTGACGAGGGTGGCGCTATATCTGAAGAGCTTCGTGTAGGATATGTGGTGGATCGTGTTCAGACCACTTCAAATGTCTGGATGGGTTTAACTATGGAATGTGGTCAGTGCCATGAGCACAAGTATGATCCGATCACGCAGAAAGAATATTATCAAATGTTTGCTTATTTTAATAATACGACGGATCCAGGAATGCAGACAAGAAATGGCAATCAATCTCCTACAGTTACGGTCCCTGATCGTAAGCAGGTAGAGAGGTTAGCAGAGTTGGAGAAGAGAATTGTTTTAGAAGACAATAAACTGGAATTATACAAGAGGTCATCGATTCCAGAATATGTGAAGTGGTTAAGAGAGGCAGAAAAAAGTGCAGGTGAGGCGTTACCTGAGCCGTCAGGGCTGAATCATTTTTTTCCGCTCGACGAAATTGAGGGTAATATAATTAAGGCCCAGATAGGTGGTGGTGTTGGCAAGCTCTCAGGTAAATTAATTAATGCTGAACGAGGAGGTGGAAGCGGTTTGAAGTTTGATGGTAAGTCTTCTTTTGCATTTGATAATTGGCCAGAGAGGAAACGTGAATCGGGATTCACCTTTGCTGCTTGGCTGAAGTTGCCGGCTAATGGAAATGGTTCCGTGCTTGCCCGGATGGACGAAGGAAAATCATTCCGTGGATATGACCTATGGGTACAGGGCCGTGCAGTAGGAACTCACATCATTAGTAATTGGCCGAACAACGCACTTAAGGTTGTTTCTGACAAGCCTCTTGCCGAGAATAAGTGGCAACACGTGGCCGTCACTTATGATGGCTCATCAAAGTCTTCCGGAGTTAAGATATATATTGATGGGCAGTTAGCTGGGAACAAGGTTGAGCAGGATTCTCTTAAGGATACTATTGTAACTAATACACCCTTTAAGATAGGAAGTCGTTCCAAGGGTGCCAACTTTAATGGTGAAGTTGATGAGTTGCGAATTTATAACAGAGCCCTTTCTGGAGATGAGGTGAAGCGCCTCGGAGGGGATCCTATTAAGAGCATCCTTGCAATGTCTAAGAAGGAGAGGACCAAGGAGCAAAAGCTGGCCCTATTGAATTTTTATCTCAATAACAATGATCCTAAGTATAAGGAGCTAGCCAAGATCAAAGAAGCACTATTAAAGAAGAAGGCTGCGATTCCTGTTAACAGTAAAGTCACTTCAATGATTATGCAGGATAATCCAGAAGGTAAGACTCGGTTAACATATATCCTTAACCGTGGTCAGTATGACCAACCAATCAAGGAAGGAGATGACGCCGTGATTAATCCGGGAGTTCCTTCTATCTTGCCTGACCTTGATGACAAGGCTCCGAAGAATAGGTTGGGTCTTGCTAAGTGGATGACTGATCCTTCTCATCCTCTTACCGCAAGAGTTGCAGTGAATCGATATTGGGCTCTTTTCTTTGGTAGGGGAATAGTGAAGACTTCGAGCGATTTTGGTAATCAGGGATCACCTCCGACTCATCCTAAACTTCTGGACTGGTTAGCGAATGATTTTGTGGAAAATGGATGGGACGTTAAGAGAACTATTCGTCAAATAGTTACCTCCGCCACTTATCGGCAGACGTCTCGTATCTTACCAGACTCTTATCGCAAAGATCCGCAAAACCTGTTGTTGGCACGTTCTCCAAGGTTCAGGATTCAAGGCGAATTCATACGTGATGCTGCTCTATCAGTTTCTAACCTTTTAGTCGAATCGGTTGGAGGGCCAAGTGTTAAGCCTTATCAGCCAGCTAATATCTGGAATGAGGTTTCACTGAACGGAGGTCTCCGCTACAAGAGAGACTCTGGAGAAAAGCTCTATCGGCGATCAATGTATACATATTGGAAACGTTCAGCGCCGATGCCTAATATGTTAATCTTTGATGCTCCCACTCGGGAGAAATGTATGATCCAGCGGCCAATTACCAACACTCCTCTGCAGGCATTGGTGGTATTGAACGACCCTCAATTTGTGGAATCTGCTAGAACATTTGCGCAGAGAATGATTTCAGAAGGGGATGCAGATGAAAGGTCTAGAATAAATTATGGATTTAAATTGGCTTTATCACGAGATGCAACGGATGAAGAATTTAAAGTTTTAAAACGTGTCTTGGATGGACAGGTTTCTGCTTTTAATTCTGATAAAGAAAAGGCAAAAAAATTCCTTTCTGTTGGAGAGTCAGCACGCAATGAATCAGTGGATATGGTAAAGCATGCAGCATGGACAGTCATCGCTCAGATCATACTTAATATGGATGAGGCTCTGACTAGGGGATGAATGGTAACAGAATATTTTAATTTAAATAACCAACTATGATGAATTATCACGGTCGACGTAATTTCCTTTTGAGTACTGGTCACGGCATGGGTGCTGCTGCTTTAAGTAGCCTTTGGAACCCTAAAATAATTGGGACTGCTGGTGCAGCTTCAGGTCTACCCGGCTTTCCAAACTTTGCCCCAAAAGCAAAAAGAGCCATATACCTTTTCTTTCCTGGTGGCCCTTCTCACATTGATACTTTTGATTATAAGCCCGCACTTCGTGAGATTCATGGTAAAGAATTACCGGACTCTGTGCGTCAGGGGCAGCGGATCACGGGCATGACCAGTGGACAAAAGTCCTTCCCTTGCGTTGCTCCTATGTTTGAGTTTGAGAGGTTCGGAAAGCACGGAACATGGGTCAATAAGGATCTGCTCCCTCATACTGCGAGTATCGTTGATGACATTACCATTATTAGGTCGATTAATACCGAAGCCATTAATCATGATCCCGCAATTACATTCATTAATACAGGCGTCCAAGCGCCGGGAAAACCAAGTATGGGGGCATGGTTAAGTTATGGATTGGGTAGCGAAAATGAGAATATGCCTTCTTACGTTGTGATGATTTCCAGGGGCAGGGGTCAACTCCAAGCATTGTATGACCGTCTCTGGGGAAGTGGTTTTCTCCCATCAAAACATCAAGGTGTGAAGCTCAGATCTTCTGGTGAGCCAGTACTTTACTTGAATAATCCACCTGGAATTGATCGTGAAATGCGCCGTGAGATGTTGACTGGATTACAGGAGTTGAATTCTAAAACGCACAAGAAATTTAATGATCCGGAGACTCAGGCAAGAATTGCTCAGTATGAAATGGCTTTTCGTATGCAGGCAGAAGTGCCTGACCTCATGGATATTTCAAAAGAGCCTAAGCACGTTAAGGATCTTTATGGTCCTAACGTAGAAAAGCCGGGCAGCTTTGCCAGGAATTGCTTATTGGCTCGTCGAATGGCTGAAAAGGGAGTGAGGTTCTTGCAACTCTTTCACCGCGGTTGGGATCAGCACGGTAGCCTTCCTTCGAAATTGCGTCAGCAATGTGAGGACATTGATCAGCCCAGTGCTGGACTAATTAAAGATTTGAAGGAACGTGGAATGTTTGATGATACGTTAGTAGTATGTGGAGGTGAATTTGGACGTACTATTTATTCTCAGGGAAAATTAACTAAAGATAATCACGGGCGAGACCATCATGGGCGCTGCTTTACTACTTGGATGGCGGGAGCTGGTATCAAGCAGGGATTTGATTATGGCCAGACCGACGATCACTGCTACAACATAGTGAAGGATCCAGTTCATATTAGGGATCTTAATGCCACGATCTTGGATCGGCTCGGAATAGATCACGAAAAATTAACTTTCCGTTATCAGGGGTTGGATCAGCGATTGACTGGTGTAGAAGAAACGAGAGTAGTGAAAGAAATTATAGGCTAGTTATTTAGGATCTTCAGGAGTCACTAATAATGATTTCATGCCGGCCCTTTGGGCAGCCTCTATGCCCAGTAAACTGTCCTCGAAGACGAGGCACTTTTTAGGATTAATATTCATTTTTTCTGCAGCTAGAAGAAATAAGTCCGGTGCAGGTTTACTGTTTTTCACGTCATCTTGAGTGATAATAATTTCAAAAATTTCATCTATTCTGATCGCTTCCATTGTTTTTATTACAGTTTTACGTATGCCTCCAGAGGCGACTGATATTGGTTTCCCTTGCTGTTGGCATTGGCGAGCGAAATCAACCACAGGTTCATAGGGTAAGACTTTATCTAAATTCGCGAAGAAGTAGGACTCTTGATCTGATACTACCTGTTCAGGGCTCATGTCACAGTCAAACCGTTCATTGAGTATTTTGACTGTATCATGCATACCAACTCCAGCGTAGGATTGCGCGATTTGACGAGTAAATTCAAAATCACCTCCATTTTTCTTAAATGCATCTATCCAGCCGTCAAAGTGGACATGCATTGATAATGACAGGGTACCATCATGATCAAATATGAATCCTTCGAATTCGCCTTCTGGAACTTGCACTTTAATCTATAAAATTGAGGTTGGGTCTGTTACTGAGTAATGTATAAAGATACACTTGCTCGGCGTTCTGCAAATTATCTGTGATCAATCATGAATGTATTAATTGTTTACCCAGAAACGGTAAATACCGTTACTGGAAACTTATGTTCAGCGCGTCAGTATAAAGATATACTGACTGATTTAGGGCATGATGTGGTCTTAAGTGAAAAATTTGAGGGTCAGAGAGCGGAACTGCTCATTGCGATTAACGCACAAAAGAAAAATAGGGACATTGTACAGTTTTCTGAATCGTATCCTGATTCTAAAATTGTAGTGATCCTTTCCGGCACGGATATATATCCTGAACCTTCTGAAAGTTCACTCCATTCAATGCAGTTGGCTCATTCGATAATAGCCTTACAGAATAAGGGAGCCAAACAGGTTCCTGATAAGATGAAGGAAAAGGTTCACGTTATCATTCAGAGTGTTGTAAATGACGGACCCTGTTCAGGCATTGAATCGGATCGGAAAGGCTTTGATGTGGCATTAGTTTCTAATTTGCGTCAGGTTAAGGATCCTTTTTTGGCCGCAGAGGCAGCAAAGATGATGCCGCAAGAATCTAATTTAAGAATTCTTCATGCTGGGTTTGTATTGGATTCAGGATTTGATGAAGTTGCAAGGAGGGAGAGTATTGAGAATGGACGGTATCAGTGGTTAGGCGGGTTGGATCCCTTTGAAACAAGAAAACTGATTAGTTCTTGTAATTTATTAATTATTACGTCAAAGCACGAGGGAGCTGGAAGAGTTGTTGGAGAGGCTATAGTCAGTGGTGTTCCGATTATTTCGACGTGTGTAGATGGAGTCACCGGAGTCCTAGGAGATGATTACGAAGGACTATTCCCGGTAGGAGACGCATCTGCCCTCGCCACCTTACTTCAGCGCGCAGAGATGGAGGAAGGCTTCCTAGATGATTTGACAAAAAACTGCATCAGCAAGGCATTTAATTTTGACCCTTCTAGAGAAAAAGATTCCTGGAATAAATTGCTGGTAAAATTATCATAGGAAGATGTCAGGTTTGTTTTCTAAGTAATTTCTGAGCGCGTTTTTCAATAGATATTGCTTTGCGCTTTTTGCCAAGGTTACGCATCAGTAACGCGTAGTTAGAGCATACGATGGCAAAAGTTTCGCGATCATTTGAAAGGCTGTTTTCGAGGATGCTGATGGCTTTTTTGTATCTTTGTAGTGCATCTTCATTGTTTCCTAGCTGATGTAATGTTGTGGCAAGGTTAGCATAAGATTGACCGAGGTCAGTCGAGTTAATGTGAGTGCAATTTTCACGAATCTCTAGTGCCTGTTCATGCATTTCGCGAGCCTGAGCAAAGAAATCTGAGCTATAGTATAATGTGCCGAGATTATTGTAGACGACTGCTAGTTCAGCATTTTTTTGCCCAAGGATACGTTCAAAGATTTCTAGAGATTTCATGTAATTCTCCTCTGCGCTATCAAAATTTCCATTTTCTTTATATAGCATTCCTAGATTGTTACGAAGATTGGCAACGTCTAGTTCTGAAGGAGGATTGAGTTTGGTGAATAATTCGATTGCCTCAAGATATAAAGTTATGGCCGGTTCCGGATATTGATTGAAATCATAAACCGACGCTAAGCTGCTTTTGATTCTGGCTAATTGTTCATTATCTAATTTAGCTAATTTTGTTTGTTCAAGCGCTTCAATGTAGATCGACTCTGCATCAGCATAATTGTCTGATTCGCGGAGCAGGTCTCCGAATAATTCTAAAGAAGTAATGAGATCTAATGTTTGATCAGGATTGGTTTCTATTAGCCTTCTGGCAGTATCAACTGCGGTTTGTGCCGTTCTGATAGCCTCATTTAACTTGCCTCCGTTTTTAAGTGAGTGGACACGTTCTATGAGGACTTTTAGAACTGTAGTTTTGTTTTTGTTACTCATGGATTTGAGCGCGTACGTTATGATGATTTTCTTTTACTACATATATGTAAAGTATTTCTAATATGTATATTTTAGACGTACAAAATACCTTTGAAGTTACATATTTTTTTTTATCTGTTACTGCCTTTATTTTGTTTATTGATAAATTCGATTAAATCAGGGCGCATTTTTGGTAAATTGTACATTTCTGACAAAGTTTCGAATGGGAGTTTTTCGGGATCTAAAATGCCTAAATATGAAGTTATTTCTTTTTCAAAGTGAAGAACGGCTCCTTGGGTTGGATTGGATTTATCTAAAAAGTTTAGAGCCCTTACAAGTAGTTCATATATGGAACGGATTGGAGCTTCTGGTTCAGATACTTTATTTATTAGTTCGACGAAATAACTCGCGGCCAGAGTTTTTTGGTAACTTTCCCGGATCTTAGCTCTTGTGTTGATAATAGCGATGTCGCGGAGTTGATGTAGATCTGATTTTTTACTTCTGCTTATTTCAAACTCTGCCTCAAAGAAAAGGTCAATCTTGCCAAAGAAAGGGCTCTTGGGCCTGCGGGCTCCCTTAGCGACGGTTTTTAATATTCCATGTTCTATGGTGCACCATGTCACAATCATGCTCGTTTCCGTTAAAGGAATCCGGCGGATAATAGTTCCTTGGCATTTATTCATCTGGGTTGCGTGTTTGTTATCGAGCGGTAATGTAAAGCGGTATGAGCGAAATTTCCATTGACCTCCAAGCTTTCGATACAGATTCCTTAAAATCACGTATTGGTGAGCTTAGGAGGTATCTTTGACTTGGAAATGCTTCAATCAAAGCAGTCGGAACTCGAAGAAATGATGTCGGCTCCGGGATTCTGGGATGATAATGAGCGTGCTGCAAAAATTTCAGGGGAGCATGCTGCCGCAGCAAAAAAGATTTTACTTTTTGAGGACCTGACTAGCAGGGTCTCGGACATTGATGACCTTGTGGCATTTGCAGTAGAGGAGGGAGATTCGGGTGCGGCGCTCGAAGTAAAAAAGGAAGTCGATGAACTTTCGTTACAGTTAAGTAATCTTGAAATGGAACTTCTTTTGTCTGGTAAGCATGACAAGGAGAATTCTTTTCTCACTATTCATGCGGGCACGGGCGGGACCGAGGCTTGTGACTGGGCGGAGATGTTGTTACGCCAATATCAAAGATGGGCAGAAAGGAGAGGCTTTAAAGTTGAAATAGTAGAATGTCAGGAACATGATGAGGCTGGTGTCCGTTCTGTTACATTGAGAGTGTGTGGAATGCATGCATACGGTTACTTGCAGACAGAACGAGGGGTCCATCGATTGGTTCGTATTTCTCCTTTTGATTCCCAGTCAAGGCGGCACACTTCATTTGCTAGTATTGATGTGGTTCCAGAGATCGAAGATGATGGGGATATAGAAATCGATGAAAAGGAATATGAGATTACTACTACTCGTAGTGGAGGTAAGGGAGGACAGAATGTTAATAAAGTTGAGACCGCGGTCATTCTGAAGCATCATCCGTCTGGCATTTTAATTCGTTGCAGCGCTGAGCGTAGTCAACACAAGAATCGTGCCGTTGCTTTGCAATTGTTGCGAGCTAAACTGTTCCAACTTGAAGAGGACAAGAAGAAAGCGGAAATGGAGCGGCAGTATGGAGAGAAGGGAGAAATTGCTTGGGGCAGCCAGATTCGCTCATATGTTTTCCAGCCTTATCAGATGGTTAAGGACCATCGTACAGGTTATGAAACCAGTAATGTTAATGATGTAATGGACGGAGCAATTGATGAATTCATTGAGGCCAAGTTGAGGGGGCAGACACCCAAAGAGGATTAGTATTAAATTGATAGAAAGATAGCAATGAGTGAGCGCCTTGACATTGATGTGTTGACAATTTTTCCTGAAGTCGTCCGAGCTCCCCTTTCTGAAAGTATTCTTGGTCGTGCTTCTGACGAAGGAACTGTGGGTATTCGGATACACGATCTTAGGGATTGGACTACAGATAAGTACCGTAAAGTAGATGATGAGCCATACGGAGGTGGCCCAGGAATGGTAATGAAGCCGGACCCTTTTTTTGCTGCAGTCAGAGATCTTCGAAAAGAAAAAACTAGCGTCGTTCTAATGACGCCTCAGGGACGTCAGTTTGATCAGAAAATGGCCCGTGAGTTTTCTGTATCCTCTAAGCACCTAATTATTTTGTGTGGTCATTATGAGGGGATTGATCATCGAGTAGTTCAGGGATTAGTGGATCAAGAGGTGTCTATTGGTGATTATGTTCTAACTAACGGAGCCCTCGCCGCTGCGGTCTTCATTGATTCTATTGTACGGCTGATCCCTGGTGTCCTTGGCGATGAGCGTTCGCCGATAGAGGAATCCTTTTCAATTGAGGATGGGATTCTTGAGGCGCCATGTTATACAAGGCCCGCAGACTTTGAAGGAATGAAAGTTCCTGAGGTTCTCCTTTCTGGTCATCATGAAAAGATCAAAGAATGGAAGCGCAAGATTGCAGCCGAAAGGACACTAGAGAACCGTCCGGATCTTATGCTATAAAATGAGGGTTTTGTTGACGGTTGGTGCCATCAAACTTTTAGAGAAGTGATAATCTAAAAAGGGTACCTTAAAAACCATTTATGGGCTAAATGGTCGGGCCAGCGGGATTTGAACCCACGACCTCTTCACCCCCAGTGAAGCGCGCTACCAAGCTGCGCCATGGCCCGAGATTATTATAATTAGGGATTATTGGCTTTTTTAAGGCCCCTATGCTGACATTTGACCACATGTTTCATCTAAGCAAGGGAAAACCAATAAAGGAAGTTATTATGATCATGTGAAAAGTGAGTTGCGTTGATTGAGGCTGAAAGCGAAGTTTAAAGGAATGTCTGATTTAGATTCAACGAGGGTAGCTGTAGTAGGTGCTAGCGGATATTCTGGCGCTGAACTGATTCGTATTTTGTTGGGCCATGAATTAGCGGAGCTAGTTTGTGTGACTTCGCGCGTTGAGTCTGGGCGTAAGTTATCAGAAGTTTTTCCTAGATTTAGAGGAGTTGAAGTTGCTGATAAGCTTGAATTCATAGAGCCTGATATGGGTCTTATTATTGGGAGTGGAGCAGAGGTGGTTTTTTTGGCTCTCCCTCATGGTGTCGCAGCCGAGTATGCGGGACCTTTGGTCGATTCAGGAATCAAGGTGATAGACTTAAGTGCTGATTTTCGGATTTCAGACCCTGAGGTCTATGCAGACTTTTATGAAGCTGATCATCCTGATCCGGATCGACTCTCTGATGCCGTTTACGGATTGCCAGAAATTAGGCCTAATGAGATTGCTGAATCAAAGTTAGTGGCCTCTCCGGGCTGTTATCCAACGAGTATCATATTACCTTTGATTCCAATTCTTCAGGAAGATCTTATTGATGATTCCTCCATACATGTTGTTAGCATGAGCGGGACCAGCGGGGCAGGTAAGAAAGCTGATGCGGCGTTACTCTTTGCAGAGTGTAATGAAAGTGTCAGGCCCTATTCAGTTCCCAAGCATCGCCATTTGAGTGAAATAGAACAGGAACTGTCACTTGCTGCCGGTAATAATGTGACCATATCCTTTACGCCTGTACTCGTGCCTGTCACAGCCGGTATATGTTCAATCATTTATGCCTCATCCAAGAATGAATCTCGTAATGAAGATATTAAGGGAGCTTTGGAAAAAAAATATTCAGAGGCGCCCTTTGTAAGACTTTTGGGTGAGAGTTCTCCTCCTGATACGAAAAATGTTACTCAGACAAATTTTATAGATATTAGTTGGTCATATGATAAACGAAGTGATCGTTTCATCTTAATGAGTGCAGAGGATAATTTGGTTAAGGGAGCATCAGGTCAGGCAATACAAAGCTTTAACTTAATGTGTGGCTTTGATCAGACTACTGGACTTGTTATATAATAATGAGCTGAAGTTAAGTTTGTTCTGTTCAAAGGATTGAAGGAAATTTGATTAAATAGAGTCGCTAATGGCAGAAATAATAACAAAACTACGTACTGCGAGGTTGCCATTTGGTTTTCGGGCAGCAGGTATCTCCAGCGGAATTAAGGAGAATGGATCCAAGGACCTTGGTGTAGTGGTTTCTGATTTCCCGACCGTCTCGGCTGCGACATTTACGACGAATAGGATAAAGGCGGCGCCGGTTAGATTATCACAGCGCCATCTAAGGCACGGTGACATTCGTGCTTTAATTGTAAATAGTGGCAATGCAAATGCCTGTAATGGTAAGCAGGGATTCAATGATGCGAAATTGATGACCCAATTCGCGGCATCTTCCCTAGGATTGGATCCTCGTCAGATCTTTGTTTGTTCGACCGGAATCATTGGGTATCCACTTCCCGTTGAAAAAGTGCGGAGCGCTACTCCTAAGATTGTAAAAAAATTAAGAGTCTCCGGTTGGAAGGATTTCTCCCAATCCATAATGACTAGCGATAAAGTGAATAAAGTTTGTTCTGTTAAAACTTTAATTGGTGGCAAGGAGATTACTATTACGGGCACTGCAAAGGGTTCCGGAATGATAGCGCCTAACATGGCGACTATGCTTGCTTTTTTTGTGACTGATGCAGCGATATCAGAAGCTGATCTGCGTGAAAAGACTAAGCTAGTGGTAAATGAAACGTTTAATTGCATTAGTGTCGATGGCGATATGAGCACAAATGACACGGTTCTTGTTTTGGCCAATGGCACTGCTAAGAACCGTCGGCCCAAGAAAGGATCTAAAGATTTAAATCGTTTCACTGAGGCTCTTAATAATGTAATGTTAGACCTTGCAAAGCAACTCGTGCGTGATGGGGAAGGGGCAAGCAAATTTATAAGGATAGAGGTTGAGGGGGCTTCTTCAGACTTGGATGCTAAAAAAGTGGCAAGGGCCGTTGCTGAATCTTCTCTAGTCAAGTGTTCATGGAATGGATCGGACCCGAACTGGGGAAGAGTCATTGATGCTGTGGGATATTCTGGAGCGAGAGTCGATGAGAATAAGGTGGATATCTATTTCGGTCCATTACCAGCAGCTATTAATGGCATTGTGGCCCCGACTCCAATCGGTAAATTAAAAGCTCAAGTATCTAAAAAAGAATTTACATTACGCATTAATCTTAATATTGGAAAAGGAGTGCACAGGGTGTTTACTTCTGATTTGTCAGAAGAATATGTCGCATATAATAGGCTTGAATATGCGTTAAAGATTCAGGGGCGTTGATTCTATCCGTTACTATAGTAGACTGTATAGGTTCCTGCGTCTAAGGTTGGCGTGGGATTTTCTTTTTATAGATCATAAGATGTCCGAGCATTCAGAATCATTAAGGGAGCATATTGACAAAGCAGCAACGCTTGTTGAGGCATTGCCCTATATTCAGAAGTTCAGGGGAAAGTGCTTTCTTATAAAATTAGGTGGGTCCGCAATGGAGAACCCTGACTTACTTGATGCTTTATTAAGAGACGTGGTTTTGCTTGAAGCTGTGGGCATTAACCCGATTATCGTTCATGGTGGGGGCAAGGCAATATCTGAGGCGATGGAAAGTTCAGGAATTGAGCCTAAATTTATTTCAGGGCAAAGGTTCACAGACCAAGAATCGATACAGATAGTTGAAGACACTCTAGGGAAAAAGGTGAATTCTAATCTCGTGAGGTTAGTGGAATCACATGGGGGTAAAGCTATGGGAATTTCAGGGACCGCAGTGTTTCTATCAGATAGAATGCTAGGAATGACTGAGGATGGTCAGGAAGTGGACCTTGGTTATGTGGGAAGTGTTAAAGAATGCAGTGTTGAGGGTTTGCAAGAATTAATTGTCAAAGAGACTATCCCGGTAGTTTCTCCGTTATCAAAAGAAGAGTGTTCCGGGAATACGCTGAACACGAACGCGGATCTAGCTGCTAGCGCTTTGGCCGGAGCCATGCACGTAGCTAAGCTAGTATATATCAGTGATGTTTTGGGCGTGATGAGAGACCCGAATGTAAATGAAAGCTTGATTCATAGCATTGGTTGCTCGGAGGTTGAGACTCTTGCAGATGACGGGGTCATTAGCGGGGGAATGCTTCCCAAGTTACATTCTGCTGTTGAAGCTATAGGCTCAGGTGTGGAAAAGGTTCATCTGATAGATGGAAGGATACCGCATTCATTACTTTTGGAGATCTTTACGAATACAGGAGTTGGTACAGAGATAATTCCATGAGCCAAGAAGAATATAAATCAACCGTTGATCTTTATGATCAATATGTGGCACCCACTTATGGGAGATTTAATATTTGTCCTACAAGAGGAGAAGGGGTTTTTCTTTGGGATGAAAACGGAAGAAAGTTTTTAGATTTTAGTGGAGGAGTTGCAGTGAATTCTTTAGGTCATTCGCCTCCGGATTTGCTTAAGGTAATATCTAACCAAGCAGCTGATCTGGTTCATTGCTCTAACCTTTATCAGCACAGGGGGCAGGCAGAATTGGCTCGTTTACTCACAGAGGAGGTCGTTAGAATTAATGGAAAGTGTTTTTTCTGCAATAGCGGGGCTGAAGCAAATGAAGGTCTTATTAAACTTGCCCGAAAATTTGGTGAAATTTCACCATCAACTAATGGAGAACCCAGACGTGAGATAGTGAGTTTTACTGGTTCTTTTCATGGGCGAACCACTGGAGGCATGGCAGCTACGGGCCAGGAGAAAATCAGGTCTGGTTTTGGTCCGTTGATGGGAGGGTTCAAGCATTTGCCGTTCAATGAGGTGTCTGAACTAATTAATGGTGTAAATGATAATACTGCGGCTATCCTCATGGAGCCGATTCAAGGAGAAGGAGGAATTAAGGTCGCTTCACCAGAATTTTTATCTGCAGTACAAGAGATTTGCCAAACCAGAAACATTTTATTGTTTTTTGATGAGGTCCAATGCGGAATTGGTCGGTGTGGTGACTTGTGTGGATGGAGAATGATATCTAATGATTCGGAAATAATACCTGATGCAATATCATGGGCAAAGGGATTGGGCGGGGGATTTCCTATAGGAGCAATTTGGATAAGAGATAAAATTGTTAATGACTCAGTGCTCTGTGATTTATTAGGTCCTGGAACTCATGGTTCAACTTTTGGAGGATCTCCGTTAGTCAGTTCAGTTGCATTAGCAGTAGTTAGAAAAATCATTGATGAGAATATTTGTGACGATGTAATAAAGATGAATGCAATGATCAATCGAGAGCTGCAATCGCAACCGATACCGTTTATTACTGAATTACGAGGCCTTGGTCTTATGCTTGGATTTCAGATTGATGTTAATGCAATTAATGGGATAGGGGATTTACAAAAAAATGATAAAACGCCAGCTCTTTTTCTCGTTGAGTTGTTGGCGGAATCAGGTTTACTGACTGTTCCTGCCGGTTCAGATGTTATTAGATGGCTTCCTCCTCTCATTGTGAAGGAGAACGAGATAATGGAAGCGCTGGGAATTATGAGAACTGTTTTTGAGGAGATTAACACATGAAAAACTTTCTTTCTATCGAGGAATGTAGCCGAGCAGGAATTGAAGAGCTTGTTGAATCTTCGATTTCATTAAAAGAGGCAAGGCATAATAGGGATTTTTCTAGTCGACCTTTGTTGGATCAATGTTGGGGTATTATTTTCAGTAAAGCTTCTACACGAACTCGAATTAGTTTTGAAGTTGGAATAAGAGAGCTGGGAGGTTCTGCCATGTTTTTATCTCCTAGGGATTTACAACTTGGTAGGGGCGAACCGATTAAAGATACTGCGCGTGTAATGGGCAGGATGCTTCATGGAGCCATTATCAGAAATGACTCGCAGGTCGAAGTTGAGCAATTCGCAGAGTTATCAGATATTCCGACGATTAATGCTCTCACTGACCAAGAGCATCCATGTCAGATCATTGCAGATTTACTTACTGTCCGAGAAATTCTTGGAAGTTGGGAAGGTAAGAAAGTTGTTTTTTTAGGTGATGTTGATTGCAATGTCGCGCATTCTTGGGTTTGGGCGGCAAAGCATTTAGGATTTGAACTTGTGCTATCTGGCCCATCTGAAATTTGTTCGCCTGTGAACTATCTGGAAGGATTAGACTGTTCTAATGTTTCTTTTGTGGAGGATCCAGTTGTTGCCGTTGCAGATGCGAATGTGCTTTATACTGATGTCTGGGTAAGCATGGGAATGGAAGATGAAGCGACTAAGAGAGAAGGTGCTTTCACTGATTATCAAATTAATGAAAAGATCATTAGTTTAGCGAATTCAAATGCTATGGTCATGCATTGCTTGCCGGCGTACAGGGATAAAGAAATAAGTGAGAGCACTTTTGAAGCTCACGCAGAAACAATATTTTCTCAGGCTGAGAACCGTTTGCATGCTCAGAAAGCAATAATGAAAGATCTAGCCACTTAGATTAGGCAAGTTCTAGAAATCCTAGTTCTTTCAAATGATCTAGTATGAATTCACAAGACTCTTCAGCTGTGTGATTGTCTGTCTGTAAAATTAATTCTGCGTCTTGAGGCTCTTCATAAGGATCGGATATGCCCGTAAAATGTTTAATTTCTCCTGAACGGGCTTTTGCATAGAGCCCTTTCCGGTCCCTTGCTTCACAAATATCTATGGGAGTTGCTACATGAATTAGTATAAATCCAGCATTGGGCTCGATGCTTTTCCGTATTTCCTTACGTATTGAATCATAAGGTGCAATAGGGGCGCAGATTGCGATGCCGCCATTTTTACTTATTTCATTCGCTACGAATCCGATGCGCTGCAAATTTATGAGTCTATGATCTTTCGAAAACCCAAGTTCTGAACAAAGGTTTTTCCTTACAACATCACCATCTAGAAGAGTGATGCGTTTCTTGGTTAATTCTAGCATCTTAATTTGTAGAATCTTGGCGATAGTTGATTTCCCAGATCCTGACAAACCTGTAAAGAAAATGGTTATCCCTTTTTTCTTTGGTGGGGGATTGATTGAATTAATTTCTTCTAAGACTGTATCGAAAGTTTCTCCGGAGGACCCTTTTGGCAAAGTGAAGACATTGATAACGGAGTGTTCCTTTACCAAACTCATATCACCATCCGAGATGAGGGAAGAGCATCCAGAGCCTTTCAATAAGATCGCGTATTGGAGCCATTCTTTGGCATTTGCTGGGGCATGGCCAGGGAGAATAGATAAAGTGTATTGGTCAGTAGGTAATTCCGATAATGCGGCTTTAATACATCTCAATCTGGAATGGCTTTCTATTGGGTCGCTGGCAAATAGTTGAATTGTTATTTTTGATTTATTGACTTTGATGTGGTCTTTCAATGCTTCCACTTCAACTTTATGTAATAAGTCAGTGAATGTAAGAACTGTATCTACTTTGGGATTCGCTTCTTTTTGATATAAGCGTAGCTCTTTATGATCGTAATGCGTTGGCATTTCGATACCTTCAATTGCCCCCCCCAAATAGTGAGTGCCTTTAGAAGTGAAGAGGCTCTCGATTGATAAGATTGCAAGGAGAACACCTTCTTGGTCTCGGAGAGCGAGCCGATCTCCCTCATTGAGGATTTTAAATAATCCCTCATCTACTTCGAGTGATATTGGTTTTGCCCATAATGTCCCATCAGTTAAATGCATAGAATTAACTACAGAAACGTGGTCGGATTCGTTTAGATATCCAATCAGTGGTTTGTAAGCTCCAGCAATTAGGAGTTCAAGGTCATGGGTTTGATTCTTTGTAAGATCATGCGAAGCGTACTCATTTGAGTTCACTTTTAATTCTGTTGCACGCTCTGTATCTACCAAGAGGTTGGATTTCATTAGATAACAAATCAGACAATGGATTTTTTATTCAGTAACCTTTGAACTTTGATCAGATTGTTGTTTTCCATTTATTTGGGAAGATCCGTCATCACTTTCAGTTTTTCCTTGATTGGTTTTTGGGGGCTTAGCTTTAGCCAGTTCTATTTTCCCGTCTCCAAAAGCAATCACGGCCCCTTCCCGAAGTAACCAGTTCAGATCCTTAAGTACTTGAATTTGTTCAGGCCCCAATTTTGTTTCAGTACCAGATGATTCATTGGTATTTGCTTTTTTTGAGGAGATATTGGCTTCGTCCTCATTCCCTTCGGTTCCAGTGAATCCTGTGGAGTTCTCTTCAGTTGTTATGTTCTTAGAACTTTCACTATTAATATTGTAGGGGGCAATGGCATCAATAAGCTCTTTACTAGTTACCCGTTCATTTTCACGAATGAACGTTACAATTGCATTAATGGCTTCAGATAACGTGTCATCTGGAGAAATAGGCTTTGGTCGACAAACACATGCAAAAATTTTCTTTCCGCGTTTAAAGAATTTCAGTCCTTGATCACCTAATATTTTGCACAGTGGATTTACAAGGCTTGCTGGATGTTTCCTTGCATGTGTAGAAGCATTTTTAAGTAGAGATAAAAGGCCAGCGGATAATTTCTTGCCATCTATTCTCCCTGGAACAACAGCGCTTTTCGATGATTGAATTAACTCATCTGAGTGATTGGCTAGGAAGTGATCTTGGGCTTCTTCTTTGTTTTTCAAGACTAGGCTTTCATCACTTTCAACGGATCCTTTGTAAGTGTACTGCTTCTGAAGGCTTTGCTCTTTTTTCCATTTTTCGATTATTTCCTCATTCTGTTCGACGCGGATTTTATTTTTGAATTTTTCAATCGGCATGTTTGCAAAATTACTGCGATGCAATTGCGCGATTGCTGTTTGATAGGAATGATGATTTGGTGGAGCGATGAGGGCTCCGCTCATTCCGCAAATAGCTATGGAGTTAAAATTTCCTTTTGGTGGATCGACTTCGATTGTTTCCTCATTGTAAAATTCGGAGAACTTGTCAGTTCTGATTAGGTTGGCTTCAGCTTCATCCCGGCTCAGCCAAATAGAGTTATCAGTTACTCCAAAGAAAAGTTCTTTTTCAAAACTCTCATCGCATTCGAAGGACACATTGTAGCGTTCTCTATCAGCTAATATTAGTCTGGCTATTTCAAATACTGAATATGCTCTTGCTGTTTTTTTAATTTGGTCAGCAATTTTCAATAAGCTATCTTCACTCGGTTTTAGGGTCGCTTTGATGCCTTGAGGTGCTTGAACATGATGAGTTCTTTTTTTTGAATCGGTTGAGCGGTTCCTGTTCCGATCCTTGTCTCGTTCCCAATTTTTTCTTTTAAAGGGTTTTTTACCTGAGTTGTCATTTTTCCTTGTTTTTTTGTCGCGATATTGACCCTTTGAATCAGTTCTCTTCGCTGGTTCTTTGAGCCAATCTGGCATCAGTTGCAGATCAGATAGATCAACGGGAGTGGAATCGGTCATAATTATGAATTGGAAATCAAGTGCTCAGGAAAATCCATCAGCTCAAATAAAACTCATTATTAAGTAATAAATGGTTTTTGTAGACTATTAAAGAATTACTTAAAGATACAGGATTATTGATCCGTTTCTGGTCTTGGGTTTCGGGCTAGCAGATCTTCCATTGCTTGTGCGGGATTCTTGTCGCCGATAATAACGGAATATGCTTCGTTGATTATTGGTGTTTCAACTCCGTTACGCTTAGTTGATTCGTAGAATGATTCAGTATTAGGGACACCTTCAGCAACCATATTCATTGAATTAACTATATCGTTAATTTTCTTGCCTTCGCCAATGAGCCTCCCGACTCGGTTGTTTCTGCTGTAAGTGCTGTAGCAAGTTACTATAAGGTCGCCAACACCTGATAGCCCTTGGAAAGTTTCTGCTTGTCCCCCTAAGGCAGTTCCTAAACGTGTCATTTCAGCCAAGCCTCGAGTAACGAGAGCTGATTTTGCATTATCACCGAGGCCCAACCCATCCGAAATTCCTGCACAAATTGCATATACATTCTTTGCCGCTCCTCCCAGTTCTATTCCAGCGACGTCGGTACTTGTGTAGGTTCTAAACCAAGGTAATGAAAAGATTGATTGAAGGGAATTGGCGATTTTTTCATTTTTACAGCCTATGACTGCTGCTGTTGCGAGACGCTTACCTACTTCTTCTGCGTGGTTAGGACCGCTCAGCACCGCGGTAATATTGTCTGGTAAATGAGAGGAAATAATTTCACTCATGCGGTGCCCCGTTTCACGTTCAAGGCCCTTGGTGCAAGATAAGATGATAGATTCTTTTGCTGGCTTCACTTTAGCTAAATCCTCAGAAAATTTTCGCAAACCTGTGGATGGGACTACGCAAACTAACAGCTCGGATCTGGCGGCAAGTTCTAAATCTGTAGTGGGGCTTATCGATCCTTTTAAATTAACACCTGGAAGGTACAATTTGTTTTCTCTAATTTCTGCCATCTGGCTGGCATGATCGGAGTTGCGACACCATAAAGTAACGTCAAGGCCCTTTTCGGCTACCACGGTGGCAAGGGCGGTTCCCCAACTACCAGCGCCAAGGATTGAAACTGTTTTCATCATGCTTTATTTTTAATTTTTCGTTCGAATCGATCCTCTTCTCCTTTGATGAGGCGTTGAATGTTTGATCGGTGCCTCCAAACAGCCATGGCAGCCGCAATGATTCCGAAAATAATTACAGGTGCTGACGAATTAATATCAGGAAACACATAGTTGTGGTCTAGAGAAACTGTCAGGATTGGTATTGAAGATGCAGCAGCTATTGAGGCGATGGCAACATACCTGCTAAGGAAAAAAACTAGTATCCAGACAAGTGTTGATCCAATTAAAACTTCTGGCAAGAATGGCATTATGGCGCCGGCGGAAGTGGCTATGCCTTTACCACCTTTGAATCCGAGCCAGAAAGTATAATTGTGACCGAGGATTGCTGCTATGGCTAGGAGTACATAAATTATTCCCTCAACTTTTTCATCGGCTAGCATGCTGTCTGGAAGATGGTTGATGATTATTCCGCTCCCGATCAGAACAGGTAAGTATCCTTTCAACATATCTAGTATTAGAACAATTATTCCGACTTTGCGTCCAAGAGTTCGTAGTACATTTGTGGCTCCGATGTTGCCACTGCCTTGATTTCGTATGTCTACGCCAAGACACTTTGATATCCAAAATCCAAACGGGAATGAACCAACTATGTAGGCGGCCAAGACGAATGTTGCGCAAAGAAGATATGGAAATTCCAATGTATTTATAGGTTTTGTTTTTTATTTAATGTGGACTCGATTTCATTAAGAGGTAGGCAGTTAATGATATCATTAGGTTCGAGCCATCCTTTTTGAGCTATCTTGACCCCAAAATGAAGAAATTGGAAGTGTTCTATTCTGTGAGCGTCAGGATTGATTGAGCACTTCACACCTTTATCTTTTGCTTGTCTCCACCATCTCCAATCCATATCTAGTCGGCGAGGATTCGCATTAATTTCGATGTGGGTGTGGTTCGAGGCGCAGGCATCGATAACTTTGGGGACATTGATAGAGTATGGTTTTCTACTCAATAAGAGTCTGCCGGTCAGGTGTCCAATCATTGTGACGTTAGGGTTCTCAATTGCTTTGATGACACGAGAAGTCATTTCTTTTTCTGTTAATGAAAAAGAACTGTGAATAGAAGCAACGCAGTAATCTAGTTTTGCCAGAATTTCATCATCATAATCCAGGGTTCCATCCTTGAGTATATCACATTCTACACCTGAAAAGATTCTAAAGTCATTAGGAGAAGAATTGTTGAGAGATTGAATTTCTTTTATCTGGGCCAGTAATCTTTCTGTGCTGAGCCCGTTAGCTTGAACTGAACTTTTGGAATGGTCGGAGATTCCAAGGTATTGCAGACCTAAATCTTTTGCTGCTTCTGTCATTTCTTCGAGTGTATTTTTGCCATCGCTTGCCGTGGTATGATTATGGAAGGTTCCACGCAGGTTTTCTAGAGTCACTAGTTTAGGCAATTTATTTTCCGCTGAGGCTTCAATCTCACCGGAATTCTCACGTAAGCAGGGATGAATCATTTTTAATCCTAATGCTTCGTAAAGGTCGGATTCTGTGTGAATAGAATCTGAAATTGAGGAATCAGTATCGCCCTTGGGTATCAAGCCATATTCATTTAGTTTGTATCCTTTATTTAACGCGAGTGCACGTATTTGAATATTATGCCCCTTACTGCCAGTGAAATAATTAAGAGTGAATGGATATTCAGCATTCGAGACTGCTCGAAGATCGCATTGAAGACCATTATCTAATCGGATACTCGATTTAGTTGAACCTTTTGAAATTATTTCAGCTACTGTATTCATATTTGTGAATGAATGAATAATTGACTCTGGTGACTTTGTTGAAACTATGAAATCAAGATCGTGTAATATTTCTTTGCCTCTTCTATAACTTCCCGCGATTGTAGCTTGTTCTGTGTCTGGATGAGAGCGAAGAAATTCAAGGATATTCTCAGCAATGGGGGCTACATCACCTGATCGGAAAGTATTCGCGTTATCTTCATGGAAAGAAATAGAATCAAGAATTTTGGAGACTGATTTTTTACCGAATCCAGATATTTCCCCGACTTCGCCAGATTCACAGAATTGTTTTAATTTTGGGATAGAATCAATTCCTAATTGATCGTAGAGGATCTTAGTTTTTTTTGGACCTAAATTTGATATGTTAAAAAGATTAAATATACTTTGTGGAAATTCACTTTTGAGATTTTCGAAATACTCAAGTTTTCCAGTGGCAGCCAATTCATGTATTTTTTGTGCCAGGGCCGTTCCTATTCCCTTAATATTTTTTAAATCGTCATCAAGGGCGAGCTTAATGATGTCTCCACTATAAGTTTCTACGATTTCGCTACCTGTTCTATAGGCACGGATTTTGAATGCATTTTCACCTTTTAGCTCAAGGAGAATTGCAATTTTCTTTAGCACATCTGCGATTAGATCGCGTTTATCCATAATGGAGTTTTAATTTATATATTATCCAATTGGAAGGGAATGCGTTTATGAGCCAATGAATAAATTAAGGCATTTTTAAGTATAATATTAAGTTATTAAAAACTTTTGATATTTATTAAAAACTTTTGTAAATTTAAGGATTCCCAATCGACTCCATCAGCCAAATTCATCAAGGTACTAAATTTTATCCGAAGCATTTATTGTGATTAGTCAAGGATCAGACAATTCGGGAAATGTTTCTCAATGGGGTGATTTACTCAGCGATATAAGTTTACAGCGCTTACTCATTGTACAATGGGATAAGCAACAAGGAAGCGTGTGCGCCAATGTTGCAGGACGTTTGGGATTCGAGGTGACCAATTGCTCATCGCCATCCGACGCGCGGAATCTATTAGATGGCACGTATTTTGATTCGATACTGATTGGTAGTAAATCTTATGATGATGAATTGAAAAATTTTCTAAAATGGATTTCTTCTTTAGGGACAGAAAAACCATATGTGATACTCGCAATGGAGGAAGGGCTTGATTGTGACTTGTCAGGTCTTATCGAAAGTGGTGTAGATGATTTTTTATCCATTGATTCAGGTGAAGCTGAATTGATTGCACGGCTACAGATAATGGAGTCAAGGATTTGTAGCGGAAGAGTAGATCAAGAGAATCTTGCGAAGATAAAACGTGATCGTAATAGGTATGAGAGTCTCTTCCTTGAGTCACCTGAAGCGGTTCTTGTTCTGAAGAATCGGCAAGGTAAAGTCATTGGGGTAAATCGGGCCGTTAAATCAGTTCTCGGCTATGACGGGAAAGCATTGCTTGGTAAATATATGTCATTGATATTCCCCCAAATTTTCGGAAAGGATGGACATGCTACAAGTGGTGAGGTTTTGAGTGGGGCAACTATTCTGAAAGCGATTTCTTATCGTCGACCAGACGGCAAGCATATTTATCTGGATATAATGATGTCAGCAATCCCTTGGGATTCTGGGTATGCAGTGATGATGTTATGTCGTGATGTGAGTTGGCGGGCAGGTGAAGAGGGGAGTAGGATTAAGGATTCAAAGGATCAGGCTCTTGCGCGTTTTGCGGCAGGAATTAGTGATGAGTTCGGCGATCTGTTTACTTCTCTTGGAGGTAATCTTTCATTGCTAGAGTCGGCTGATTTCCTCAATGAAGAATCGCGAGATACCATTAAATGTTCGCAGCAGGCCTGTGAGCGTGGCCGTGAAATAATTAAGGAGATCACATCAATTCGTGGAGGCAGGAAAGCCAAGATGAAAAACAAATTGGATTTGCCTGAAATTATAAGGAAAACGGTTCATTTCTCCTTATTTGATTATGATAGAGTTCAGCCTGTTTTTAATTTTGAAAGGGTCTTGTCTTCAGTGATGGGAGATGAAGAACAGATAAGGCAAATGATTAATTGTTTGGTAGGGAATGCTGCAGAGGTAATGAGCGAATCAGGAATTAGAAATGGGAGGATCATAATAGACGGATCGAATGTTGTCATTGATGAGGAGAGTCTACTCCCATTGAGTTTAGGTGATTATGTTCATTTAACCTTTAGGGACAATGGACCGAAATTAACGGACTCTGAAATCGATCAGATATTTGATCCCTATTTTAGCAGAGATAAAAGTGTTCGTGGTTTTGGATTGAGTCGTGCCGCTTCAATTTGCCGTTCGCATAATGGATATATTTCTGCCAATTCTGTAGAAGATGGAGGAGCTTTCTTTGAATTGTATCTTCCTGCAAATAATAAAGATAATTTTCAACTCAGTGGCGAAAAATCTAATGATTCAGCATTGCGTGTTCTTGTCCTTGATGATGAGCCTCACATATGTTCTATGGTTGAAAAGGCATTAACTAGAGAAGGGCATGAAGTATTTTGCGTGTCTACAGGAAAAGCAGCTCTCAGGGCCTATGATAAGGCTGAAGAATTTGGGCGGTCTTTTGATGTGCTGCTCTTTGATTTAGATATTCGTGGTGGAATGAGGGGTGATGAAACGCTTTCTCAGATCCGCTCAAAGAATCCAGAGGTTAAGGCGATTGTTACGACAGGTTATGTTGATGATACTGTCTTAGAAAATTACCTTGAACATGGCTTTTGTGGTATTCTTACCAAGCCATTTAGAATTTCTCACCTGACTTCAACAATCGAAAGACTGGGGCATCAGAATAGTGACTGATGGGAGCAATATTTTTTCGGGCGCCGTAAAAAATTAAAGTTCTACAAGTTTGGCGCTGTGGATACTTTCATATGCCAGTAATTCATCGCGTGCTGATTGATCAAGGTCATCGTCCAAGTTTAGTACAGTGAGTGCAAGATCGCCTACTTGATTTCGACTTAAGCACATGGTTGCAATATTTGCCTTATGTTTTGATAGAACTGTGCCTATGGCACCCACAACTCCTGGAACATCGGTGTTGCTGACCAATAATACGTGACCTACTGGGTCTGCTTCTACTCGATGGCCGTTAATCGTTACAATTCTCGGTGCCGCCCCATAGAAAGTTCCTGAAATCGAAGCGCTTTCATTTTCATTGGTAGTTTCGATTTCGATTAATTCAGTGAACTCATTTTCATCTGATGGCCTAGTTTCACTCAATGTAAGCCCCAATTTTTCAGCTACCCCAGGAGCATTGATGTAGTTAACTGATTCTTCACCGCAGGCCCTTTCTAGATAACCTTTTAATGCTGCCCTTGTCACAAGTGACGTATCCATTTCTGCGACTTTACCGGAGTATCGTATACATATCGATTCGGCCCCTTGTGGAGAAATTTGCGATAGCATCTTACCCATAGATTCAGCCAAATTTAGATATGGTTCTAAGAGTTGAGCTGTTTTACTGTCAACACTTGGTGTGTTAACCGAGTTGATAATGGTGCCGTCGACTAAAAAGTTTCTAACATTTCTAGCGATCTCGATACCGACATTTTCCTGAGCCTCAGCTGTTGATGCTCCTAAGTGTGGTGTGAAAACAATTTTCTTGGACTTTAATAAAGCATATCCTTCGGGAGGAGGCTCGCTTTCCTCGTATACATCCAAAGCGGCTCCAGCGACATGGCCAGATTCGATGGAATCTAAAAGAGCATTTTCATCGATGAGACCTCCTCTCGCGCAATTAATTATTCTCGCTCCTTTTTTGCATATTTTTAACCTTTCTTCATTGATGATATGTTTTGTTTCATCAGTTAGTGGCATGTGTAACGTGATAAAATCAGCTTTCGCTACTATTGAATCCACATCTTGAAAGAGTTCCACTTGTAATGTTTTTGCTCTGCTAGGAGAAAGGTAAGGATCATAAGCAAGGACGGTCATGCCAAAGGCAATTGCTCTGCGAGCAAATTCTGTTCCAATGCGTCCCATTCCTAAAATCGCTAGAGTCTTTTTGTTTAACTCGACTCCCTTATAATCTTTTCTGCCCCATCCACCTCCTGTAACTGTGGCATGCGCCTGTGGTATATTTCGCGCTAGAGATGCCATTAGTCCAAAAGCATGTTCTGCAGTCGAAATGGTATTACCGGCCGGAGTATTCATCACAATGACTCCATTTTTTGTGGCTGCTGGTATTGCGATGTTATCAACTCCGACTCCTGCCCTGCCTACAATTTTAAGTTTCGCTGCCTTATTGATTACGTCTTCGGTGATTTTCGTCTGTGAACGGACAATTATCGCTTCATATAATCCGGCATCTTTTAGCAATTCTTCTTCTGAAATTCCGATGCGAACATCAACATCAAGCGAATTATCAGCTTTTAGCTCATCAATTCCTGCATCGGCGATTGGGTCTGCAACTAGAACCTTATGTTTTGACATGAGGCGCCATAATTAGTGGATGCTGAAGAAATGTCAATCGGAGTAAAATATTTTTGGTCAAAAACCTGTTTAATATACGATCTGAGCGATTCTTTTGAGCATTACAGAGATCTGCGCTTGACCTTATCATGTGGGAGGCCAAAATCTGCGGCAAATGCCCAAAAAGAATACCGTGAAAAAAAAGGCAACTAAAGCCACTAAGAAAGCCACTAAGAAAGCCACTAAGGCGAAAAGGGCTAAATACAAGCCACGCGAGTTTTCTTCAAAAGTTGTTGATGGAGATGACCGTGCTCCGAGTCGAGCAATGCTTCATGCCGTAGGTTTCCGTAAAGATGATTTCACGCGTTCACATGTGGGTATAGCTTCTACTTGGGCCAATGTTACTCCTTGTAATATGCACATCGATAAGCTCGCTCGAGAAGCCGAGAAAGGCGTTAACTCGACAGGTGGCAAGGGCGTCATTTTTAATACAATAACTGTTTCTGATGGTATTTCTATGGGGACAGAGGGGATGAAGTATTCGTTAGTTTCAAGGGAGGTCATCGCGGATTCAATTGAGACTGTAGTTGCGGCTCAGGGTTATGATGGGCTGGTGATGGTTGGAGGGTGTGATAAAAATATGCCTGGCTGTCTCATTGCTGCAGCTCGATTAGATAGGCCAGCGGTTTTTGTATATGGCGGCACTATAATGCCAGGTGATCATAGGGGGAAGGATGTTGACATTGTATCAGTTTTTGAGGCGGTTGGGAAACGTGCAGCAGGTGAGATTAATACTCTTCAACTTGAGGCTATTGAGGAGTGTGCGATTCCAGGAGCTGGTTCTTGTGGAGGCATGTATACAGCTAATACGATGGCCAGCGCGATAGAGGCGATGGGAATGAGCCTTCCTAATAGCTCTTCTCAAGCGGCTATTCATGCAGATAAAATGCGCGATGCAATGGATGCAGGCGCTGCTGTTAATTACTTATTGGAAAAAGGTATTAGGCCTTCAGATATTCTGTGCAAGGAGGCGTTTGAAAATGCCATTACTATGGTTATAGCTTTGGGAGGTTCAACTAATGCAGTGTTGCACTTATTGGCTATGGCTGATGCTGCGAATGTGCCTCTCACTATTGATGATTTTACCCGGTTAGGAGAAAAGACGCCAGTCCTTGCAGATTTGAAGCCTAGCGGGGCTCATATGATGGCAAATCTTGTTCATATTGGGGGCACAGTTCCGCTGATGCGGATTCTTATTAATGAAGGCCTATTAAATGGTGATTGCCTGACAGTTACAGGTAAAACTCTTAAGCAAAATGTTTCTCGATCAGAACTTAAATATCCTGCTGGGCAAGACATAATTAGCTCATTAGATGAGCCTATTAAAAAAACGAGTCATTTAGTTATTATGCGGGGAAATGTTGCGCCTGAGGGAGCGGTGGCAAAGATTAGCGGACATGAAGGTGAAAGCTTTAAAGGTAAAGCTCGTGTTTTTGATTCTGAGGAAGAGGCGCAAAAAGCTATTCTAGCTGGAAAGATTGTTGCTGGTGATGTGGTTGTGATTCGTTATGAAGGGCCCAAGGGTGGGCCAGGTATGAGAGAAATGCTTGGACCTACTTCAGCAATTATGGGGAGGGGTCTTGGTGAGGATGTTGCTTTAATTACGGATGGTCGTTTCAGCGGTGGAACTCATGGATTTGTGGTAGGGCACATTACGCCTGAGGCGTTCAGTGGTGGGCCAATAGCATTGATCGAGGACGGTGATCAAATTATTATAGATGCTAATAAGAGCGTAGTGGATCTTGATGTGACACCTGCAGAGATGACGAAACGAATGAAGTCATGGGAAAAGCCGGAGCCGCGTTATAAACGAGGTGTTCTTGCAAAGTATGCCTTGACAGTCTCTTCTGCATCAGAAGGGGCTGTAACTGACAAGAATCTTAATTTGTAATTAATAATCAGGTTAAAATAATTATAGCCTTGATTGCTTAATTGGTCTGAATTCTAAGGGTTCCAATTTAACTTGCTTAGTCCCTTCAGTTCTCTGACAAAGAGCTCCTTATCGCATACAGCAAGATGCGCCCATGTAGGTTCATCAGATATTTTTTTTGAGTCAATGAGTTTGAACTTTGAGGGATCTAAATGAAGTAATAAGAGTTTCCCATCAGCAGTAAGTGCTAGTGCTTTTTCATTATTTGCAACTAGAGAAGCGTATTCACTAAACTTTTCTTCTGAGCTCCACATAACTTTACCTGAGCTGGCTTCGATGCAGTGGAACCTCTTGTCTCTCCCATGCATGTAAACGTAGCCTTCGTGAGCAATCGGGGATGACATATAACCTTCTGTTTTGTTTGACCAGGTTTTTGAAACGTTCATGCCTTTTTGATCAGTTGCTACCTTGAAAAGAAAACTTCCTCCTCCATAGCTACTGGTAAAAAGGGTGTCTCCGATCACTGTTGGTGTGAGTATATTCATTCCACGGAAGGCTTTGACTTTGTATCGCCACATCACATTACCGCTACTCAAATCTAGTCCGGCGAGTTCTTCTCTGGTCTGTGCTAGGAGTTGGTTCTTGCCTGCGACTTCTGCTATAATAAGTGATGAGAAAGCGCTGCCATTCATGGCTCGATCATCTTTCATTGCGCCCCAGACCTTTGAGCCGTCCGAGCATTTAATCTTAACAATTTGGGCGCCTGCCTGAATATACAAATGGTCATTTGATATTATTGGTGATGATACAAACCCAAAAGTGGGGACTGTCGATTTCTCTTGAGCGACAAAATCAATGCGCCATTTTTCTTTTCCTGTTTCCCCGTCAATAGCTATTAGAACATCGCGTATTCCCCCAACGTATAATGTTCCTTTGGAGTATATTGGTGTTGATCTGACCCAGCTACCATTCTTACGGGCAAAGAATGGAACCTTCATTGCTCCTTTCCAGGAAAGTTCCCATATTTGCTTGCCGCTTTTTCTGTCAAATGCCCGAGTGATTTCATCTGACTTATTTTTTGTTTCAACAGTAAAGACCCTGTTAGCTGTTACTATGGGGCTTGAATAGCTTTCGGAGAGTTTATTCTGCCATTCTTTTTTGATGCCTTTTAAATTTTCCGGCCATACGAAATCCGAATTTGCAATTTTGCCGTCTCTGTTTGGTCCGCGCCACTGTTCCCATGTTATCGGAGCTGATAGAAGAGGCGTTGCTGTTAAAGTGAGAAGAAAAATGGAAAGAACGGGATATTTCATAATAAAGTAAATTATAAGAGTTTAGATTTTTATTTTATTTTTGGATTTGAATGGGTCATCTGTCAGTGGGATTGCCATTTTTAAATCTTTCGAGTTGGCGTTTTACCTGTGAATCGCCGTCTAATAGCTTAACTGCTCTTTCAGATATTTCTATTGCTTTGGCTCGATTGTTTCGCTGGAAGTGAACTTCAGCGAGAGTGTCTAGGAATGCTCCATTTTCAGGTTCTAGTTGTACTGCTCTATTTGCATGTTCAAGTGCCTCATCGAGTTTCTTCGAGCAACGAGACAATAACCATGCATGGTTGTTATTATGCTGTCCATGGTTTGGGAATCTTACAATGGTAGCCTTGGAAACATTGTAAGTTGTTTCAAATAATTTGTTAGCTTCTTCTGTTTGCCCTGCGTTCACAAGTAATTGGTACAAATCTTCGAGCATGGAGCTGTCTGAGGGGTTGACTCGTTGTAGATTTTTAATGCTGGTGATTGCAGCTAATGTGTCCTTATTTTCGAGTGAAGCCTTTGCTTGCATAACTCCCAAGTTGATCAGATAGCTTAATGCATTGCGAGGGCTGATGACGCTGTTGGCATTCACTGCTCGCATCCTTGATAGGAGATAAAATTCCAATGCATGTGAGCATTGTTTTGCAGGAACTTGTCGAATTTTTAGATCAGCATATTTTCTTCTTAATGCTTCAGGATGAACACTCTCATGGGGAGAAGCGAGGCGGAGAATGATTTCATCTTGGTTTCTTGCAAGTTCATCGTCTCCATGGAGCCACATTGAACTGGCTAGGAAGTGCCTTTTCGTTACATCACCTGTGGACATGATGGAAGCCTTCTCTTTCAATTCTAATCCCTTTTCTTTTTCTCCGGATTGAGAAAGGGCCACGCCTTTTAAGTAAAGGGGTAAAGGATCGGATTTCTTGGCTTCCCAGGCCTTATCGAATTCTTGAAATGCTAGTTTTGGCTTTCCGGCATTCAGTAATGTGTTTCCATATCTCATGAAATGATACCCCACCGCTTCCTGGCCTATTAATTGAAGCCATTCTTTGTTTGCTTCCGCTGCTAATTCCCATAGTTCATGAAGTCGTGCCAAGTCCTTTACGGCTCTAGTAAATTCTTTTTTGCGTTCATTGTTTGGACAGGTCTTTGCGTAATCAGACATGGCCTGAATTAATTTGTGCGTATCTTCTGGTTCATTGCTAAGATCATTAAAATCAAAAAGTAAGGCCATGCTCTTTAAGGCCTTTTCCTTAGGTTCCTTTGGAAACTCTAGTTTTATAAATTCCCAAGAAATTATTGTGAGCCATGAATACTCTGCGCTGGTTCTAAAGAATGCATCAATTACGTCTTCTTCTGACTCCATCTCCATCGCTTGAATGGCATGTTGGGTTGCTTGCTCATCAAGGCCAATGAATCGTTCCCACCTGATGAGTGGAAGTAAACTTGCGTTATTTTTAATGAGTAATTTTTCGGATATTTTCATGATCCGTTTGGCTTCCTCATCTTGTCCTGTTAATGAGCATGTAGTAGCTAATTGGCCTGCAGGATCTAGTGATTTTCTTAGTGTTTCTTCTGTGTCAGCTTTAAAATTTTCCTCGTATTTTTTCAGCCAATTATCATAAGGGGCTTTTTTTGTTTTAATTCCTATGGACTGAAATGCGGCATCAAAGTTATATCTCCACATTTCCATATCAAAAAGCTCAGAACCGCTTGCTCTTTTAGCTAGTTCAAAGGCCCGGGAAGCTTCGCCATTAATGATGAGTGCATTTAAACATCTTCCAAGCTCATCCTTCATCGCCATGCCATAGTCCTCTATTTTTTTAATTGTTTTCTTAAATTCTTCTTCCTTGCCAGTGAGGCGTGCGTAAGCTGCAGTAAATCCTAGAGAGTCGATTGTTCGTCGGCTAGGGTCGGCGAAGGCATTTGCGTATTCGGATAAATTTCCTCCTGCAGCTAGAGAGTGACGTGCTCTAGTTTTATCCCCCATGGCTTCAAATATCTTTGCGGCCTCATTGAAATTTCCGTGGGCTCTTAGCATCCATGCAAGTAGTTCCGCATCTACCTGTGTCTTACTTGCAAGTTCACGCTGCTTTTTAATCGCGGGTTCAATTTGATCTCTTTGTAATAAGAATGCGACATAATTGCGTATGCCATTTTGATCTAGTGCTGCAACTTCTAGAAGATCCTTTGCCTGATTATAGTTACCTTTAATTATAAGTGCAGGGACTTCTTCAGAGATATTTCGACTGACTATTTGAGCGACCACTTTGCGAATTCCGGGATCCCGTTCGCGTTTCACAAGTTTCATTAATAGTTCTGTTTCTCCTATCTGGGCGAGTTCAACAATGGCCATCTCTCGCTCGGCTCCTCCTCCTTTTCGGAATTGATTAACGAGTTTTACGATATTCTTTGGCGTTTCTGGGTATATTCCTAAATCAAACTCTTCGAGGATTTTACTGCCGCGATAACGCATTTCTGCATTTCCATTCTTAATGGCTTCTCTTAGGAAAGGTTCAGCGGCATGTCCCATCTGCCACACTGTCTGCATTGCCTTTTCTCTTAATTTAAAATCATCTGAGCTTAATTGTTCTATCGCTTTTAGAATCTGTTCATGGCCAGTTTCTTTTTCTGGTTTAGATTCTTGAGCCGAATGTTCCGGAGGGATCATTAAGCTTATGATTCCAAGCAATGCAGTGAAAAGCGTTTGCTTTTTAGTAAGTGCCATATGCTTTATAATAGTTGCTTGTGTGCCTTGATGAAAACCTGAATTTAGTTGGTTAATCGACTAATATATGATTAATACTAATTGAGTTGTTTGTGGAGCAGTTTTTAGGATTCAGTCGCATTTGCATGTTTCGGTTTTGACTCCTAGAGCGTGCGGGGTAATCTTAGAGCAAATATGAAAGAATTATTCTATTATTTTATTCTTTTCGCTCTATCATCGTTACTCACATTTCCTGCAATTTCTCAGGAAATGAAAGTAGGCATTGTTGATATGAATAGAGTTTTTGGTGAATATCATAAAACTAAAGAAACTGAAAAAGAAATAGAGAAAAAGCGAGACACTGCGCGTAAGGAGGTTTCAGAGCGTGACAATGAGCTCAAAGAAAAAATAAAGGAGCTTAAAGATTTGGAGCGTGAAATTGCAGACCCAGTTAGCAGTAGAGAGGTTCGGGCTGCTAGTCAGAAGCGTGCTCAGAAAGTTGCTAATGAGGCGAGAATTATGCGCGATGAGGTTCTTGATTTTGCAAGAAAACGTGAAATGCAATTAATGGAAATGTCTAAACGCAAGAGGGGCGTTATTTTGGAGGAAATTCAGCTCGCTGTCAGTGAGCATTCGAAAGAAGAAGGATATGATTTAGTTTTTGATAAGTCAGCCCGTGGAACTAAAGGTATAAGTTTTCTTCTGTATTCAAAGGATGCCCGTGATTTCAGCTCAAAGATGATTTTGGAGTTGAATGGTGAATGACCTAATTTCTGGATCTTTTATTTATTCCGGTCAGAAGACTATTGATTGTGGTGCTTTTGGTGTTAGATACATTCTGGGTTCACAAAGGTAATGCCAAAAATGAAACTTAACCAAATTGTAGAGGCAATGCTATTTGCCTCTAAGGAGCCGATTACAACTAAAGTAATCGCAAAAATTATACGTAAAGTTTCTAAGAGGGAAATTCCTGACGATAAATTATGTTCGGTTAAGGCTAAGGAAATTGAAAAGGTTGTTGATACACTTAATCGATCCTATGAAAAGAAAAGCTCTCCCTACGTAATTGAAGAACGCTCAAATGGCTGGAGTTTATTTACGAGGATTGAATATGGGGTTTACTTACGAGAGCTGTTTCCAGATTTAAAACCGACCCGATTAAGTGCTCCAGCTCTGGAGACGTTAGCGATTGTAGCATACAGGCAACCCATTACAAAAGCTGCCATAGAAGCCGTTCGTGGAGTTAATGTTGATGGTGTGTTGCAGTCATTAATTGAAAGAGGTTTGGTTGGAATAGGGGGCCGAGCTGATTTACCTGGGAAGCCATTTTTATATGAAACATCCAAAAACTTTTTGGAGCATTTTGGGATAAAAAATGTTGATGACTTACCTAATGCTTCTGAATTGAGGCAAGTGGAACTGCCTCAACCTGAGGCTGAAGTAGTTGATGGAGAACAGTTGCCGTTAACTGGTGTGAATTCAGCTGATGAGGGCGAGTTGAATGAAAAAGATGACGATTCTCTTGAAGTTTCTGAAGAAAATGAGGTTCGCGATGATCCTGTAGAGGAATAACTAGCTACTGACTTGCGGGATCAATGTGTCCCAATTAGAATAATATATTTATCATTAATATGTCTCTTGATTCCATAAGGGAGCAGATAGATGCCCTCGACACTGAGTTGCTTAAACTCCTTAATGAGCGAGCTGATTTAGTGCATCAGGTCGGAGAGATTAAAAAGAAGGATGGAATTGAAATATATGCGCCAGAAAGAGAAGAGAGTTTGCTAAAGAGGTTGGCTGAAAAAAGCGAAGGCAGATTAACCGAAGAATCGATACGTGCTATTTATCGGGAGATAATGTCAGCGGCGCTATCTCTTGAGGAAGATCTCAAAATTGCATATCTTGGGCCTCAAGGCACATGGACTCACCAGGCTGCCATAAGTAAATTTGGTCATAGTGTCAGTTATTCCCCTCAAGAAAGTCTATCTGCGGTATTTGATCAAGTGGCAAGAAAAAAGGCAGATTATGGGGTGGTTCCTATTGAAAATTCAACAGAAGGTGCGGTCAATCATACATTGGACATGTTTGCAGATTCGCCTTTGAGGATTTGTGCTCAAATATTGCTGCCAATAGAAAATGCATTAATGGCAAAAGGTCCGCGTGAAGATATAAAGAAGTTATACTCTCACCCTCAAGTCTTTGGTCAGTGCAGAGAATGGCTGCAAAAGAATTTCCCCAGCGCAGATTTGATCGAAGTCTCTAGCACTACCCGTGCGGCGTCTATAGTCGTTGATGAGTCTCATGCAGCGGCATTGGGAGGGAAACTTGCTGCAGAGTTGAATGGCTTGGATTTATTGGAAGAGAACATTCAAGATCGTGCGACAAATACTACAAGATTTTTGGTGTTGAGTCATAACATGTGTCCTCCGACTGGTAATGACAGGACATCTGTGATGTTTTCTGTACGTGATAAGCCGGGTTCATTATTTGATGCGTTGCAACCTTTCAATTCGTTCAAAATCAATATGTCTAAAATTGAGAGTAGGCCATCTAAGCAGCGGGATTGGGAGTATTATTTCTTTGTAGATATTGTGGGGCATTGCGAGGATTCGGACCTTGCCCAAGCGCTGAGTGAACTTGAGGAACACTGTAGTTTTATCAAGGTTTTGGGCAGTTATCCCGATTCTGTAGTAAATTAGGCATGTTTTGTTCTCAAAAGTCCTAGAAAAATAAAGAAAATTGCTTAAAACCCTAGTTATTAGCGTGTTTTGTAAACCCAATAATTAAGTCTTTTGCTTTCTACTTGGTTTTTAGCTGTAGCTGGTTAGATTACGCGCCCTTTTTTCAGGTTATCTTGGAAAGGCCAAAACCCGCTATAGCTATATAAAGGATGATTACGGCGAACCGGAACATTCTTAAAATTCAACTACACAATATTGCAATAAACCATGCCTTTAAGGACATTCCCAAAAAAGCACGGCCTCTACGACCCTTCGTATGAGAAGGATAGTTGTGGTGTTGGATTTGTCGCTAATATGAAAGGGAATCCGGAGCATCAGATTGTTTTAGATGCTCTTGAGATGCTCGCTAGAATGGAGCACAGGGGCGGTTGCGGATGTGAGGCTAATACGGGTGATGGAGCTGGAATACTTGTTGGTTTACCTGAAGGTTTCCTAAGAAAAGTTGCAAAGAAAGATCTTAACCTTGAATTGCCTGAAAAGGGTCAGTTCGGGGCGGGGCTTGTCTTTTTACCGAGAAATGAAGGAGAGAGGAAAGCTTGCATTGATGCAGTGGAAAAAATCATTACAGAACATGGTCAGGTTTGTTTGGGTTGGAGGGATGTTCCGGTCTGCACTGATGAGGCGGATGTAGGTCCAGCTGCTAGGGCGGCTGAACCATGCATTAAGCAGTTATTCATAGGTGCAGCAGAAGGGATTGAGGGTGACGATTTTGAGCGTCAATTATATATTATAAGGAAACGAGCTAGTCATCAACTCAGGTTCGACGAAGAATTGAATGAAAGGTTGCTTTTCTACATTTGTAGCCTTTCTACAAAAGTGATGATCTATAAGGGCATGTTGAATACTGCTCAGGTCATTAAGTATTTCAGTGATCTGGCAAACCCTGATTTCGAGACTCATCTTGCTATGGTTCACTCGCGGTTCTCCACTAACACTTTTCCTAGTTGGGATCGGGCCCAGCCTTTCCGTTTCATGAGTCATAACGGAGAGATTAATACTCTCAGAGGGAATATTAACGCTATGCGATCCAGAGAAGGTACACTTAGTACGGATCTTTTTGGTGATCATTTATCTGAGCTCTACCCGATAATGGAGGAGGAGTGTTCTGATTCGGGGAATTTTGATAATGCATTAGAATTTCTCCTAATGTCTGGCCGTTCTTTGCAGGAGGCTGTCCTTTTGATGGTTCCTGAGGCTTGGCAAAAGCACAACCAGATGGATCAAAAGAAGCGCGATTTCTATGAATATAATTCATGTATCATGGAGCCTTGGGATGGGCCGGCTTCTATTGTTTTTACTGATGGCAAATACATAGGTGCCGTTTTGGATAGGAATGGCCTTCGCCCTAGCCGCTACTATTTAACAAAAGATGACCGCGTTATAATGGGTAGCGAAGTTGGAGTCGTTGATGTTGACCCTGCTGATGTTGTGGCTAAAGGAAGACTTCAGCCGGGTAAAATGTTTCTGGTCGATTTTGAGGAAGGGAGGATGATTCCTGATGAGGAGATAAAATCAGAATTTTCTGCTCAAAGGCCATATGGGGAATGGTTAAGAAATCAGCGTATCGAACTCAAAGATATCGATCCGGGTAAAGATGCTCCAGGCCTTGATGATGATAATCTTCTGCAAAGGATGCAGGCTTTTGGTTTCACCGCTGAGACTATGCAATTCATGCTATTGCCTATTGTTAACGAAAAGCGCGATCCACTTGGCTCAATGGGTAATGACGCTGCTCTGGCATGTTTGAGTGATAAGCCAAGAATGCCGTATGATTATTTTAGGCAGTTATTTGCTCAGGTCACTAACCCTGCAATCGATTCCATTCGAGAGGAAGTGATAATGTCTTTGGAATGTTATATTGGCCCTGAAAAGAATCTGCTTGAGACGACTGAAGGGCACGCTCAAAGGCTAAGGCTTGAGTCTCCCATACTAAGCAATGAGCAGTTGCATGCTTTGAAGGAAATGGATTGCAAAGGATGGAAATCCAAAGTTATTGATATTACTTTTCCGAGATCAGAGGGTATCAAAGGTGTAAGAAAAACTATTGATAGAATTTGCAGTGAAACTCAAGAGGCTATTAAAGATGGTTATACTTTAGCTATTTTGAGTGATCGAGCACTATCTGATGATCGTGTTCCTCTTAGTACATTGCTGGCCAGTGGAGCCGTTCACCAGTACCTTGTTAGGAATGCTTTAAGGACTCAGATTGGCCTTGTACTTGAAACTGGTGAAGCGAGGGAAGTCCATCATCATTGTTTATTGATCGGGTATGGTGCGGACGCTATTAATCCTTACTTGGCCTTTGAAGCTTTGTGGAAAGCTAGACGCGAAGGTTTGACTGCTCCTGAAGAGTTCATAGATGACAAGTCTCTTGTCGATGCATATCTAAAAGGTGTTGCAAAAGGAATGTTGAAAGTTATGGCGAAAATGGGCATTTCTACTTTGCATTCATATAAGGGTGCTCAGATTTTTGAAGCGGTCGGTTTAAAGAATGATGTTATAGAACTGTGCTTTCGTGGAACGGCTAGTCGGGTTCAGGGTCTTGACCTTGATGAGCTTGCCGAGGAGATGTTAAGGCGTCATGCGCTTGGATATCCTCCTCGTAATGAAGTTAGGTTGCCAACGCTTCCGAATCCTGGAGAATTTCATTGGCGAGCAGATGGAGAGAAGCACATGTGGAATCCAGAATCGATATCCGCTCTTCAGGTGGCTGCTCGAACAAATAATTTTGAATCATATAAACAATTTTCTGATCATATTAATAACAGCAATAAGGCACTTTGTGCATTGCGAGGCTTAATGAATCTTAAATCTGGTGTGAATGGCGGATCGATTTCGATTGATGAGGTAGAGCCTGCTTCTGAGATCGTGAAACGTTTTTGCACTGGAGCTATGAGTTTTGGTTCAATTTCTGCTGAAGCTCACGAAGGATTGGCAATTGCCTTAAATCGACTTGGTGGAAAGAGTAACACTGGAGAAGGTGGAGAGGATCCGGCTCGGTTTGATCCTCTTCCTAATGGCGATTCTAAACGTTCTGCTATTAAGCAAATCGCTTCGGGTCGATTTGGTGTGACTATATGGTACCTGACAAATGCCGATGAACTTCAAATTAAGATTTCTCAGGGGGCTAAACCTGGTGAGGGAGGTGAGCTTCCAGGTAAAAAAGTTGACGATAACATTGCACGTATTCGTCATAGTACGCCTGGAGTCGGATTGATTAGTCCTCCACCGCATCATGATATTTATTCGATCGAAGATCTCGCGCAACTCATTCATGATCTGAAAAATGCGAATCGTGCTTCTCGGGTTAGCGTTAAATTAGTATCTGAAGTTGGTGTGGGCACGGTTGCTTCTGGTGTTACAAAGGCCAAGGCAGATCATATTGTAATAGCTGGAGAGACTGGTGGCACAGGAGCTTCCCCCCTTACTAGTATCAAACATGCAGGATTACCTTGGGAGTTAGGTGTAGCAGAAACTCATCAAACCTTAGTGCTTAACGATCTTAGAAGTAGAGTGGTTCTACAAACTGACGGGGGGCTTAAGACCGGTCGTGATGTTGTTATTGCCGCGCTCTTGGGAGCTGAGGAGATGGGCTTTGCAACTGCTCCACTTATCACGATGGGTTGCATTATGATGAGAAAATGTCATTTGAATACTTGTCCAGTTGGTATAGCAACGCAGAACAAAGAATTGCGGAAAAAATTTAACGGATCGCCCGAGTATGTGGTGAATTATTTATTTATGGTTGCTGAAGAGGCTAGGCAAATTATGGCTGATTTAGGTTTCCGTACAATAAATGAAATGGTCGGACGAGTTGATGCTCTTGAAATGCAGGAAGCAATTGATCATTGGAAAGCGGATGGGATAGACCTAAGCTCTATACTCACTCCTGCAGAAAAGCCTCATCCTGATACGGGAACTTACTGCACTGAATCTCAGGACCATGGTCTTGAGGAAGCGTTGGACATGAAGCTGCTTGAACTTGCACAGTCCGCACTTGAAGGCAGTGAACCGGTTAATATTGAATTGCCTATCATTAATACGGATCGAACGGTAGGAACTATTCTGAGTAACGAGGTTGCCAAGGCTCATGGAGGAGATTTGCTTCCAGAAGATACGGTTAAAATAAAGTTTACAGGATCAGCTGGACAGAGCCTTGGTGCTTTCTTGGCAAAAGGAATTAGCATTGAATTGGAGGGTGATGCTAATGATTACGTTGGAAAGGGTCTCTCAGGCGGCAAGCTTGCTATATATCCGCCAAGGTCTTCAGAATTTATCCCTGAAGAAAATATTATAGCTGGAAATGTTTGTTTATATGGAGCAACTGCAGGGAAGGCATTTTTCCGTGGGCACGCAGCTGAGCGGTTTTGTGTTAGGAACAGTGGAGCCTATGCTGTTATTGAAGGTATAGGTGATCATGGGTGCGAGTACATGACAGGTGGTCGTACCGTAATACTTGGTTCAACTGGACGTAATTTTGCTGCCGGCATGTCGGGTGGCGTAGCTTACATTTGGGATCCAGAAAATGAATTCCCTCCCAAATGCAATATGGAAATGGTAGAACTTGAGAAGGTCACTGATCAGGAGGATATAGAAGAACTTCGATCTTTAATTGAGGAGCATGGAAAACTCACGGGGTCTACCGTTGCTAATGGTATCCTAGATGACTGGAAAAATTCATTAAATGACTTTGTTAAGGTTATGCCAACGGACTACAAGAGAGTACTTGAAGAACGTAAAAAGGCAGAAAACGAACTCGTTGCATAGACGGTAAAAAAAATTAATATGGGAAAACCTACAGGATTTATGGAGTTTGAGCGTGAGGCAGTGCCTTATCGTGATCCTCTTGAGCGCCTGAAGGATTATGGTGAAATAAATACAAGCCCTTCTGAATCTCATCTTCAAACTCAAGGGTCACGTTGTATGGATTGTGGCGTTCCTTTCTGTCAATCGGGTAATGGTTGTCCTATTGATAATCTGATTCCTGAATGGAATCACCTCGTCTATCAGAAGAGGTGGAGGGAAGCCATAGATCGTCTTCACAAAACTAATAATTTCCCTGAATTTACCGGTCGTGTATGTCCAGCACCTTGCGAAGGTTCTTGTGTGTTAGGCATCACAAATCCTCCTGTTACCATTAAAAATATTGAGAACACAATTATTAACCGCGCTTTTGAGGAAGGCTGGGTGACTTCGAATCCGCCAGAGGATCGCACAGGAAAGAAAATTGCCATAGTAGGTTCGGGTCCGGCCGGATTGGCTGCGGCTGACCAACTTAACAAGGTAGGTCATGAAGTTACCGTTTATGAGCGTGCTGACCGGATCGGTGGATTGCTGATGTATGGCATTCCAAATATGAAACTTGATAAGGGCGTTATTGAAAGGCGCATTGCATTGATGCGTGAATCCGGTGTTAAGTTTGTGACCTGTGCGCATGTTGGAAAGAAGGAGGAATTGGAACTTGGTCATATGACGCAGATCATGGAGGAGAACGGCTGTGATATTCAATACATTGATCCGAATGATCTAGTAAAAGAAAACGATGCTCTTCTTATAGCTACTGGAGCCACTAAACCATTTGATCCGACTTCAAGGAATCCGGGCCGTGATTTGCAGGGAATCCAGTTCGCTATGGATTTCTTGACTCGTAACACTAAGAGTTTATTAGATTCTGATTTAAAAGATGGCTCTTATACATCTGCTAGTGATAAGCATGTCATTGTTATCGGTGGAGGTGATACAGGTGCAGATTGCATAGGGACTTCTTTGAGACATGGATGTAAGGACGTCGTCAATTTCGAACTGTTAGACAAGCCTCCAGTTGAGCGCGCTGAGAATAATCCTTGGCCGCAGTGGCCAAGAATCTATAGGCTCGATTATTCGCATGAAGAAAATAAGGCAAAAAATGGGAATGATCCTCGTGCATATCATATCCTTGCAAAGGAATTTGTTGATGATGGTAATGGCAGGGTTAAGGGCGTTAAAACGGTTGAAGTTGATTGGTCAACTCCAGTCGAAGGAGGGCCTCCATTTAGTGAAATTGAAGGCTCAGAAAAAGAATGGCCAGCAGATTTGGTGTTGCTTGCTACAGGATTTGTTGGGCCAGAGCTTCAACTAGGAGAGATGTTAGGTGTAGAGACTCAAAATCCAAGAGGGAACTGGCAAACCTTCATTGGTGAGCATGGTGAATTTACTACAAATCTTGAGGGTATATTTACTGCCGGAGACTGCCGACGAGGGCAATCCTTAGTGGTATGGGCAATAAATGAGGGCCGTGGCGCTGCTAGGGCGATTGATATTTACTTAATGGGTAATAGTCTTTTACCTGCTCCTGGGATTACTCAAGGAGGCATAGCTGCGGCCAAGTAGCTGGCAGTATTTTTGTTTTGAACTATTTTGGCTCAGCTCAGAATAGCTGATGCTATCTTGAAAGATATTAATTCAGATTTATTTTAGATATGCCACAAGATGTAAATGAGGCTTGCCCTTTGTTGCCGTCTATTGAGAAACCTGTTAGAGCGAAAGATTCCAGAGCCATTGGACAGGAAAGGGGAGAGTCTTTTTACAGAATGTGTCTCCAATATGCGCAAACAAAATGGATTAAGGGGTTGCCTGCTCAGGCTCTTCTGCAATTGAATCGCGCGATGTTTGCTGATCTTTCAGGTGACGAAGAATATTTACAGCAGTATTCGGTTCCCTACGCTTCTGTGAAATGGATTTTAGTAAACCGTCCTGATAAGAGAGGACAATTTCTAGCAAACCCTCGCCGGCATTGGCAGCATTATGCAACGAGAATGTCTGGTCCGCGTGCTAAAATAAGGACTTGGCGATCTTGGGCTTGTTTTGCAATTGCTTCCCAAGTCTTACCTGATTCTGAATTTCCTAAAGACATGCAGCAAATAAAGGCAGAAGAAATAATTATACCTGATGAAAATAAGATTGAAGAGATGCTTGGTCTTATTGGTTTAGTAGGAGAATGCGAAAAATGGAAAAAAGTTATTAAAAGCTAAAATCCAAGAATTAAAGAGCGCTTATTGTCGGTTTTTTTCACACTTCTGATTGTTCCCTCTTGACGGTTATTGCTTAGCGGGGAATGATCACGGTTCAATGTCATCTGAAGCATTTCCAGAAATACAGAAAATTCAATACGAGGGTCCAAGTTCAAAGAATCCTCTCGCATTTAAACATTATAACGCTGATGAAGAAGTCGGTGGAAAGGCAATGAAAGAGCATATGCGTTTTTCAGTTGCTTACTGGCATGCGATGCGAAATCCTCTTGCTGATCCTTTTGGGGGGGGGACTGCTCAACGGCCATGGGATGATGGAAGTGATTCTGTTGAGAATGCTCAGAACAGGGCACGAGTAGCATTCGAATTCATGGAGAAATTAGGCGTGGAATATTATTGTTTTCATGACCGGGACGTTGCTCCTGAACTTAATACTCTTGAGGAATCAAATGTAGCTCTTGATGCTGTAGCAGATGTATTAGCTGAGGAACAGGAACGAACAGGGATAAAGTTATTGTGGGGAACGGCGTGTCTTTTTGCTCATTTCCGTTACAATCAGGGAGCCGCTACAAGTCCCAATGCGGATGTTTTCGCTTACGCTGGAGCACAAGTGAAGAAGGCGATGGAAGTGACTCATAGGTTGGGTGGAACTGGTTATACATTTTGGGGCGGCAGAGAGGGCTACTCGACGCTATGGAATACTGATCTTAAACGTGAGTTGGATCATCTGGCTAGATTGCTGCACATGGCGGTGGATCATAAAAAGAAGATTGGTTTTGAGGGACAGTTTTATATTGAGCCAAAACCAAGAGAGCCTTCTACGCATCAATATGATTCTGATGCGGCTGCTTGCCTTAATTTTTTGCGCGAGCATGATCTTCTTGACCATTTGAAACTTAACCTTGAGACAAATCATGCAACGCTTGCCGGGCACACGATGATGCACGAAATGCGTGTGGCCGCCTCTGCTGGAGCTCTTGGATCTGTGGATGCAAATACGGGAGACGAACTCATCGGTTGGGATACTGATCAGTTCCCAACTGATATTTATCTTACAACAGAAATCATGCTGGAAATTCTTGAAATGGGTGGATTTACGACTGGGGGACTTAACTTTGACGCCAAGTGTCGTAGAGAAAGTTTTGAACCGGTTGATTTATTTCATGCCCACATTGGCGGAATGGATGCATTTGCCCGTGGTTTAAAAAATGCGCATGCAATTCGTGAAGATGGGCGTCTCAGTGATTTCGTTAATGACAGGTATTCGAGCTATGATTCTGGGATCGGAGCAAAAATTGAATCTGGTGAGGTCGGCTTTGAGGAACTAGAAGCTCATGTTTTGGCTAACGGTGAACCAGACCTTAAGAGTGGCCGTCAAGAAATGTTGGAGAATCTGATTAACGAATTCATCTAAGAAATTTTAACTGCATCTAGACTGCGATTAAGAAAACTTATCTTCGCTTTGCTGTAAATTATTTGCGAAGATGTTTTTCAGAACAGATCCAAATCAGCCGGGAACGTTGCGTTTCCGTTTATTTGGTTTTCCGAT